>Ga0123356_10000014_pt1 | contig 188790 bp, 180 predicted proteins | sample TergutEmb28metaG_2_FD_92546 | JGI IMG/M metagenome (GOLD analysis project Ga0123356, IMG submission 92546) | Embiratermes neotenicus P3 segment gut microbial communities from Petit-Saut dam, French Guiana - Emb289 P3 | ecosystem: Host-associated > Arthropoda: Insects > Digestive system > Gut ... | reverse complement strand
GGAGGAAATGACTAATGGCAAAAGCAAAATTTGAGCGGAATAAACCGCACGTAAACATCGGTACAATCGGTCACGTTGACCACGGTAAAACCACGCTTACAGCGGCAATCACAAGAGTTCTTTCTTTAAAAGGCTTCGCTAACTTTGCGGCTTATGACGCAATTGACAAGGCTCCCGAAGAAAAAGAACGCGGAATCACCATAAACACAGCACACGTTGAGTATGAAACAGACGACCGTCACTACGCACACGTTGACTGCCCGGGGCACGCGGACTATATCAAAAACATGATTACAGGCGCGGCACAGATGGACGGAGCAATACTCGTAGTTGCAGGTACAGACGGTCCTATGGCTCAGACAAGAGAGCATATCCTGCTCGCTCGCCAAGTAAACGTTCCGTCATTAGTAGTATTTATCAACAAATGTGACGACGTTGACGACCCCGAGCTTCTTGACTTAGTTGAAATGGACATCAGAGACATTCTTTCCAAGAACGACTTCCCGGGCGATGATACTCCTGTTATCCGCGGCTCGGCAAGAAACGCTCTTCTCAGCGAAAACACTGATTTAGCTTCTCCTGAATACGCTTGTATTCTCGAACTCATGAAAGCAGTTGACGAGTTTATCCCGACACCCGAAAGAAAAGCTGACCTCCCGTTCCTTATGCCTGTTGAGCAGGTTATGACAATCTCGGGACGCGGAACAGTTGCTACCGGTCGTGTTGAAAGAGGACAAGTAAATATCAACGATAAGGTTGAAATCGTAGGTCTTGCTGACGAAGCAAGAGAAACTGTTATCACAGGGATTGAAATGTTCCGCAAGCTTCTCGACTACGCTGAAGCAGGCGACAACATCGGCGCGTTACTGCGCGGCGTTGCAAGAACTGAAATCGAACGCGGACAGGTTATCTGCAAACCCGGCTCGATTAAGCCTCTCACAAAGTTCGTAGGTCAGGTTTACGTGCTGAAAAAGGAAGAGGGCGGACGTCATACTCCTTTCTTCTCCAACTACAGACCTCAGTTCTTCTTCAGAACTACTGACGTTACCGGCGTAATTAAGCTTCCGGCTGACAAAGAAATGTGTATCCCCGGTGACCACGTTGAAATCGACGTTGACCTCATCACTCCTATCGCTATTGAAGAAGGTTTACGCTTCGCAATCCGTGAAGGCGGCAAAACAGTTGGTTCGGGCGTTGTTACTAAAATCAGCGGCTAATAATCAATATTAAACAACATCAAAGGGGCGCAGTTCTGCTGCGTCCCTTTATTACTGAAAGGAAATAAACCAATGAAAAGATTACTTGCACTGCTTCTCGCTTTGTCAATGCTGTTTACATTTGCGGCTTGCGGAAGTGAAACAGAAGCTGACGAACCCGTAGTTCCCGCAGCAGTTACGCCCGAAGCTGACGAAGACCCTGCCGCCCCGTCCGAACCTGAACCCGCCGCACCGTCACACGACGACCACGAAAACCACGATGATTTCTTTATTGAGCCGTCAGACGCAACGCCGCTCATGTGGTTAGTTACAGCTCCCGATGGACAGACAATGTACTTATTCGGCTCGATGCACGCGGGAGAACCCTCGCTCTATCCGCTTTCTGACACGATTATGGACGCTTTTTATGCCGCTGATTACTTAGCGGTTGAAGTAGATTTACTTGCATTTTACAGCGACTTTGACGCACAGGAAGCTGTAGCCGCCATGATAGAATACGAAGAAGGCATGACTATAGTTGATGAAATCGGCGAAGAACTCTACATAAAAGCGATTGACGCGCTTTTAGGCTTAGGCTTAGGGCTTACGCTTGAGGATTTAGAAGGGCTCGAAATGTTTAAGCCGTATGTATGGTGGAGCGATATATTCACGAGCTTAGCTTTAGAATTCTCTGGACTTTCACCTTTTTTCGGCATAGACTTTTATTTCCTTATGGAAGCTGAAGAGCACGGCATTGAAATTTTAGAAGTCGAATCCTTATTGGCTCAAATGGAAACACTTCTCGGCTTCTCCACGCCCCTGCAAATGTATATGTTAGAAGAGACGTTAGACATAGAACTCATGATTGAGGGACTGCTCCAGCTTTATGAAACATTCAGATACGGCGACTTAGAAATGGTTACGGCAATGCGTGAAGCTACACTCACAGAAATGCCCGCAGAAATCGCTGAGGAATACTATAACGGCTTAATGATTAATCGCGATATAGTAATGGCTGACGCGATTGAGCAGTATTTCGCAGAAGAGAAGAATGTGTTCTACATTGTCGGTCTGCTGCACATGGTTGGCGAAAATGGTATTATCGACCTGCTGACTCAAAGAGGATACGAGGTCGAGCTCGTTGAAATTAATTAGAAGTAAATAATATTGACATTTCCTCCTGAATATGATAGAATTAAAATATCATGTTTGGGAGGAAGCTTTATGAAAAAATTATTTTGTTTATTTTTAAGTATTTTATTTATTGCGGCGGCTTGCGCGCCGCAGGTGCAGGAGCCCGACGCAGAATCAGGAGCAACGCCGGAGGTTGCGGAAGAACTTAATGCTGACGAAGCCGCCGATTTCATTTCAGAGCAGATTACTCTCGGCGCGGGCACAGAGTGGGCAGTGGACGGAATGTTAACCTTGCCCGCGGACGGCGAAAAATTCCCCGCGGTTGTGCTTGTTCACGGCTCGGGTGCGCACGACATGGACGAAACTATTTTCGAGAACAAACCTTTCCGCGATATTGCTGAGTATCTGTCCTCGAACGGCATTGCAGTGCTTCGCTACGATATGCGTACTTTTACACACGGCGAAAGAATAGTCACTGAGCTCGGCGGAAGCTTGACTGTGTGGGAAGAAAAAGTTGAAGACGCGATTTTTGCGGCTGAGCTTTTGAGAGCGGACGCGCGCATTGACAGCGACAGAATCTTCATGCTCGGGCACAGCATGGGCGGAATGTTGGCGCCGCAGATTCACGCGGAGGGCGGAGACTTTGCAGGGCTGATTCTGTTTGCGGGCTCGCCGAGATTCCTGCTCGATATAAGCAAAGACCAGAACATCGACTATATCGAAGAAATGTTCGAGGGTGCGGAAAAAGCGGTTATGTTAGCGCAAATGCAGACGTGGGACGACCAAATCGCCGCACTTATGGAGCTTTCCGACGAGGAAGCAAGGGAGACTGTTTTCGACCCAAATGCAGGCTTGTACGTTTATTACCTCAAGGATATGTACTTCAAGCCCGCGGCGGATTTCATTGCGGATACTTCAATCCCGTTTCTTGTTATGCACGCAGAAAACGACGTACAGGTTTCACTTGAAAAGGATTTCGAGCTGTACAAGGAGCTACTTGCCGGACGCGATAATGTCACGTTTAAGCTTTACGAGGGCTTGAATCATTTATTCATGACGGGCGAGAAAGCGGGAATCATGGAGCTTTTAGAGCAGTATGCAATTCCGGGCAAGGTTGATTCGCAGGTTCTTGCAGACATTGCAGAGTGGATTCACGCGAACTGATAAAAAATAAGCGGTCAGCATTTAAGCTGACCGCTAAAAATTTTATACTAACTTTTTCTCTTCATGAATTAATTTCACTGCGTTGACTGCGGCACTTTCTTGAGTCGGACTGCTTGGTGCTTTTGCGGCGGGAGCAGTTGTCTTCTTAGTGGCGGCAGGTTTTTTTGCCGCTGTTGTTTTAGGTGCGGTTTCTTTTTTAGTTTTTTTCGCAGTGTCTTTTAAGGGTGCGCTGAGAGCTAACTTGTTTAATTCCATCGCGCGGTCATAGTTACCTTGAACCTCAACGAGACCGGTCGCAACGGCGTCAGCAAGAGTGAACTTAGCGTTTGCAAGCTTAATAAAATTCTCGCCTGAAGCGGTCAGCAGGGCGCATCTGTCTACATAATCATACGGGGCGACCTCGAGAATACCGCCTCTGTAGGCTACATAAAAGCTACCTTCTCCCTCACCGGATATGTTAAACTGAAATGCGAAATCACCGTCAAGTTTTTTCTTGTCAGCTTTTGAATAAACTTTTTTTACATCGGCGAAGATTTTTTCATATGTCATGACGACACTTCCTTTCGTTTTTTACGCTAAAATTATTATACCACATTAATTTGTAATATGCAAGCCAAAATTTGTTGACAAAATGAATGAAAAAATGTATAATGTAAATAAGTATTAATTTCATGATAAATACAAGGAGGAGATTTTATGCGTACAATAAATTTTGACGACCCCTTGCCGCCCCGAAGTAGAAGGTCGGAAAAAATAATAAGCAGTATAAAATCGCCGCCGTTGTAAGCTCTTCAATATGCAACGCTGCGTTTTTGTGCGCAGCTTTTTTTGAGGAGAGAAAAATATGAAAGACTTCAAAATCTATGAAGAAATGCTCGACACAAGACAGTACAACGCGCTTCGGAGCGAGCTGATAGAGCAGAACAGTGCAGACATCGCGCAGTTAATCGAAAGCGTAAAGGTTGACAAGGCGGTGCTTATTTTCCGTATGCTTCCAAAGGATATGGAAGCGGAGGTTTTCGCTGAGCTTCCGCCCGATGTACAGGAATCATTAATCGGAATCTTCAGCGAGACGGAAATTCAATCAATCGTTGAAGAGCTTTTCCTTGACGACGCGGTTGACTTCATTGAAGAAATGCCCGCGGGAATCGCCAAGAAAGTTTTAGCGACAGCAAAGCCGGAAACGCGCGAGGAGATTAACAGGCTCTTGAAATATCCCGAGGACAGCGCGGGAAGCATAATGACTGTTGAGTACGTTGACCTCAAAAGTGAAATGACAGTGCGTGAGGCGTTCTCGCGAATCCGCAGAACAGGCACTGACAAGGAAACGATTTACACCTGCTATGTCACCGATTCGGAGCGCAGGCTCGTCGGCGTTGTAAGCGCGAAAAGGCTCATGCTTGCCGAGCGCGACGAAATCATCGGCGACATAATGGACGATACGAACCTCATCACGGCGGAAACGCTGGAAGACCGAGAGCTTGTCGCGCACAAGGTAAATAAGTACGACCTTTTGAGTATTCCGGTTGTTGACATGGAGAACCGTTTAGTCGGGATTATCACCATTGACGACATTGCCGACGTTATTGAAGAAGAGGTCACGGAAGACTTCCAAAAGATGGCGGCGATTCTGCCGTCGGACAAGCCGTACTTAAAAACTCACCCTGTTCTCCTTGCTAAGAACCGTGTGGTTTGGCTGTTTGTGCTGATGGCTGCGGCTATGATTACCGGAGGTATTATAGGAAAATATGAAGAAGCGATGTTGGCTTTACCGCTTCTCGGAACATTCATACCAATGCTCATGGACACAGGAGGAAACTCCGGTAGCCAGAGCGCGACAATGGTTATCCGCGGCATGGCACTAATGGAAATCACTCCGCGCGACTTTTTCAAGGTCGTCTGGAAAGAAATGCGGACGGGGCTTTTAGTGGGGCTTGGCTTATCTGTTGTAAACTTCGTTAGGGTTTGGATTACCTTTCGGGGACATTCGGAATACAGCGAAGATATAATAAGAATTTCAGCGACGGTCAGCTTTACGTTGTTTTTTACAGTAGTGGTTGCGAATCTTGTCGGCGGAATTCTTCCTATAATTGCAAAGAAATGCAAAATTGACCCTGCTGTTATGGCGGCACCTTTGATTACCACAATTGTTGACGCTTTGTCACTTATAGTATTTTTCGCGTTAGCAACAGCATTATTATTATAGCAGTAACACATTTTCACCCTGCCGAATAATATATGGTATTATTAATATCGGGTATCGGGGTGTGAAGAATGAGAAGACGGCGGTACAGGGACAGACGGCGTGAAAACGGGCGCAATCTGCCGTTTATATGTCTTTCGGGGGCGTTGGCGTTTGTTTTGATTTGCCTGCTGTCTGCAAAATTCTTGTTTTTCATTCTCGCAGTCGTATTAATAGCGCTCGGCTTGTATATGTTAACTTGCGCATAAGCTGACGCGTAAACTTATTAAGGTGGGTGTACATAATGAAAATCGTTGTGGTAAAAAGTCCGAGGGTTCTCGCCGGATTTTTAAGATTTTTTTTCAAAATCAAAAAGGAACAAGGCGTATAAAGTAAAAAAAGCGAAACACTGCAAGGTGCTTGAACAGAGCGTTTGCAGTGTTTTTATGTCATTATTGGTAATTTCGTACAAAAATATTGAAAATTCTAATATTTTTTTCAAAAAACCCTTTAAAAATGAAGAAATATATGCTATAATAGAGCAGTGTACCTAAAATACGGATTATATAAGGAGTTTTGCGAGTGAAAAAGTTACCTGTCGATTTATTCCTTGACGATTTTAAAGCAGAAGCTAAAACTCATATTGAAAAGATAGAATCCGCTTTTTTAAGCGCGAACATTCGCCGTGACGTTCAAAGTGTTATTAACAGCGTGTTTCGCGCGGCTCACAGCCTAAAGGGTACAGCGAGCTTTTATTCACTTGAAAAAATTGTTGCAGTTTCGCACGAGCTCGAAAGCGTCTTCGCGCAAATCAAAGACGAAAGCTTGCAAATAGATGACAATATTGTGGATATTGTATTGCAGGGTATTGACTGTCTCAAGGACTTGATTGACAACACGCACGACGACTCTGCGATAAACATAAAACAACTCATCGAAGCGTTAAAAAAATATTCCGATACCGAGGAATATGAGGACGGCGGCGACGAAGGCAACGCAGGAGATATTAAACTGCCCTTCAATTGTAACGACAGCGAAACGGAAAAGTCGCTCACAAACGCAATCAAGCACGGTCACAAGCTTTATTACGTTAAAATGAAGTTCAAAGATGAAGCGCAATTTGACCAAATAATGAGCAATGTTATGGCGATTGGCACTGTCGTTCAAACGATTAAACGGGCAGACCTTTTGCAAATCCTGCTTACAAGCGTTTTGGAGAGCGATTTTCTTTCTGTCGCGCTTGGAATAGAAAAAGAAAATATACATATCTTGGATAAAGACACGATATTCCAGGCAAATACTACAGCAAATTACGGACAAGCGTATGTTAAGTCCTCCGAGCTTGAGAGTAATTTTTCGATTCGCCTTGATATTTCGGTGATAAATAATCTTATGGACTTAGCAAATGAGATGATTTTGACGCGGAATCAGCTTTTCTCGATTGTTTCCGATTACACAAAGTCAAACGCAGGGCTTGCGCCTGTGCTTTATGATGTGAGTCGGCTTACCTCCGAGGTTCAAGAGAGAATCATGTTCACGAGAATGCAACCAATCAGCGTAATATTCGAGAAATTCCCGCGGATTATCCGCGACACCGCGAAAACCTTGGGAAAAGAAATCGCGGTTGAAATAATCAGAGACGACGTAATGCTTGACAAGTATTTGTTAGACGCACTGACTGACCCGATTACGCAGCTTGTAAAGAATTCTGCCGACCACGGGCTTGAATTCCCCGAGCAGCGAGTTGCGGCGGGTAAGCTTCGCAAGGGCTTAATTTCCCTCAACGCCTATATGCGCGACAACATGATTGTCATTGAAATCCTTGACGACGGCAAGGGAATAGACGTAAACAGCTTAAAGAAAAAAGCAGTCGAGTTAAACATAATGACAGAAGAAGCGTTGCTTCTAATGCCGAAAAATGAGATACTTAATTTAATATTCGAGCAGGGAATATCCACCGCGCGGCAGGTGACGAGCCTTTCGGGGCGCGGCTTCGGCATGGATATTGTTAAAACTAATATCGAAAACTTAGGTGGCACTGTTGAAATTGAATCCGAAACAGGAAAGGGCACGGTCATGCGGCTGAATGTCCCGCTGACTTTATCTGTTATCAGAACGCTTATTATAAAAATCGACGATATTCCGTATGCTGTTCCCGATTTAAACGTCGAGCGAATCGTTCGTATCAGCGGCAACACGGCTTCAAAATATATAGAAAGAGTAAATAAATCCTTAGTTCTCGTCCTTGACGGGGAAATCATTCCTATTGTTACAATGAGCGAAATGCAGGCTAAGGCAAAGGGGCTTGAACCTGTTTCCGCCGATACACTGCTTGAGCAGAATCGCTATAACGGTATTGTAAAGTGCCTTGTGCTGAAGACGGGCAGTGCTAACTTCGCGCTTTTAATAAGCGACGCGCTTGACACCGAGCAGGTTTTGGTCAAGCCGCTTCCTGTTTATTTACATAACTGCCCCTGCTACTCAAACGTTACTGTTTTAGGAAGCGGCGAGGCGGTCACGATATTGGACGCGGAAGGAATCATGCAGTACATGGGTCTCGACGAGGTCAAGAGGGAAGCGGAAGAGCTGCTCATGTTAGAAATCGAAAAAGAAGAAAAGCAGGTAAACGAAAACGAGAAAAACGTAGTAGTTTTCAACTGCTCGGGCTCGGAATACTACGCTGTGGAAACGTCTAACATTGCGCGCATTGAAATAATTTACGCGGAAAATATTCAAGAAATAGGCGAAGAGCAGTTTGTGAATGTCGCGGAGCAGACGATTCAAGTGCTTCGCCCGGAGGACTTCGCGCCTGTCCAAAAGCGCAATTATGAAAGAGAAAAATTATATATGCTGACGATTAAAAACGACACCGCGCCAATCGGTCTTTTAGCGGGTAGAGTTTTGGATAAAATCGACGACGTGTTCACCCTTGACGATGACAGGATTTACAGCGATTATATTTTAGGAACAAGCGTTTACAAAGAAAAAGTAATTATATTTTTAGATACGGCTGCGATTGCCGAGAGCGTTGAAAAAGATAAGGTCAGCAGAAAAACGCTCAAAAAGGAGGGAGCTACATGAAAGGTTTAAGCTTCCTTGCCGCGGGTGAGAGCTTCGTTGTAGATGTGAACCTTGTGCAGAAGGTTGCACGGAAGGTTGCAATCACGCCGGTTCCGACTGCACCCGATGAGGTCGCAGGTATAATTAATCAAAAGGGTAGAGTCGTAACTGTTTTTATACTTGACGAGCTGCTCGGGCGAAAAGAAAAAAAGCAAGATGAACAAGATATAAATGCGATTATTTTCAAACCCCTTTCAGAGGCGGACAGCGACGGACAAATCGGCTTGATAATAGAAAGCCCGGGCGACTTGATAGACATAGACGACGCCTCGATTTATCCGCCGGCGCTGACTACGGGTGCGGAGGAAAGCGGTTGTATTTCGGGAATCGCAGAAAAAGACGACAGGCTTTACAGGGTCTTGGATATTAACTTTATTGCAAATAAATATAAAAATAACGGAGGGAAAAATAATGTTTAAACTTCTCAATAACATGAAACTCAAAACCAGGTTAATCTCGTCTTTTCTGCTTGTTGCGGTGATTATGCTCGTAACTCTTTCTGTTGCGATTTTAAACGTGGGGCAAACGACTGAAACGAGCCAGGAAATGACGTTTTACGTAGCCGACCCGTTTGAGAATTTAATAGAGTCAAGGACGCTCTTGACCGATATGGAATTAAGGCTCACGGAAAGCCGTTATATCCAAGAGGAAAATCCGCAGAGACTATACAACATGATTGATTTTCTTTTGAGCAAAAAGGAAGAATTAAAAGCGCGCATGGACGATTTAAGGCAGTCCTTCCAGTTTGAAGAAACGCAGGCGAGATATGACCAGTTTTTAGAATATATGGTAAGCTATGAAATTACTCTGCGTGATTTCATAGCGGCAATAGATGACGGTCACCCAAATCAAGCTTATTTTATCGGCACGCTGACAAGGATTTCCGAGCAGAGCATGGAAGCTATTGACTTCATGTTTGAAAACCGCCTGCTGCTGACAAGGCATTTAATAGAGCAAAACAGAGCAAATGCACAGCAAAGCCTTATAATACTCATTATTTTATCTATTTTCGGAGTTTCACTGACCGTTGTTTTCGGTATCTTTTTTGCCGTGACTATAAGCAAGCCGATTTTAGAATGTGTCGAGATAATGAAAATATTGGCGTCGGGCGATTTTACTGTCAGACTGCCTGATGAATACGGCGCGGAAATGGGGCAGCTTTTCAGCTCCTGCAACGCGGTTATCGAAGCTGAAGACATGAGCGCGGTGAACCTTGCAAGAGCCATTGACAAGCTGCGCGAATCTGCACAGGGTATGATTGCAATTTCGTCGGAAATGGCAGAAAGCTGCAAAGGGCTCAACCAGCAGACGTCCTCCGTTGGCACGACGACGGAAGAATTCTCGGCGAGCATGACGCAAACCTCAAACACGCTCATAATCGCAAGCTCGCATATAAGCTCCGTTGCTTCCTCTATAGAAGAAACTAACAGCACCCTCGCGACCGTTGCGACTGCCGCTGAGCAAACCAGCACAATGGTGCATGAATCAAGCACGCTTGTTGACAATATTCAGGAAAGTATCATTAAAACTTCGACCTCTGCGAACCTTGTGTCCAACGCGTTTAACAGCGTTGCTGACAGCCTTCACGAAAAAGATAAGTCGCTCGCGGCAGTAAATGAGCACAGCGCGGGCACAAAAAATAAAGTATCCGACGCAAATGAAAAAGCAAAGAATACAAATGAAATTATTCGCCGCTTAGAAGAAGCGAGCAGGCAAATCGGAAAAATAGTTAATGTTATCAGCGACATTGCCGACCAGACAAATATGCTGGCGCTGAACGCCGCGATTGAAGCGGCGGGCGCGGGCGAAGCAGGCAAGGGCTTCATGGTTGTAGCTAATGAAGTAAAAGAGCTTGCGAAGCAAACCTCGGACGCTACGCACGAAATAGCTGACCAAATCGAGAATATGCAGAGAAATATGCCCGAAGCGGTGAGCGCGGTATCTGAAATCACAGTGATAATAAATTCAATGACAGAATTTATAAATTCAATCGCTACCGAAATCGGCGAGCACCAAAAGCTCAGCGACCAAATAACAGGCGAGTTCGCTGTCGCCGCAAAACAATTAAACGAAATAACAAACGAAATAAACATGATTTCCGATAACGCAGGCTCAGTTACGAGAACTGTTATCGACTCGTCGAAGAGCGTAAGCAAAATAGCGAAGTCAGCCTCCGAGCTTGTTATCGGAACGCAGGAGGTAGCGATGAACTCTGAGCGCGCCTCCAACAACATGAACGAAATAAATCAAACCGTCAAGAATATGGCGACGGGAATCTTGGAGATTTCAAAGAGCGTTCAGCTTATCAGCGCGGAGACCGGCGCAGTTCAGAAGAACGCCGACTCCACGAAAACCTCAAGCTTAGAGCTGCTTAAAATAGCAAACGATTTAGAAGAAATGATTTCAAGGTATAAAACGAATTAAGGACATGAAAAATTTTAAAACGCTGATTGCCGACAATTCATCTACATACAGAAAAATGTTTACGGCTGCCGTGAAGGCGGTGAACAGTGACGCCGATGTTCTCAGTGTCACTGATTGCGGCATGGCTGTCGGGCAGGTCGTGCGTAAAAGCTTCGATGTTGTTATTATCGACGCGGAGCTCCCGGGCATGGATTTAACGGAGCTGCTGAACGTTATTATTTCCAACGTACCCAAAGCTTTTATATTAGTCACGGCGCGGCCCTCGGCAGTGAAAACGAAAATCCTTCTTGAAACGTTATCTAACGGCGCGTCCGAATGTATGATTAAGCCTATTCATGACACTTATGAGGAGAACTTAGAAGCAATAAGGTGCAAGCTTTCGGATATAATTAAACAGCTAAAAACCGAAGCTCAATGCGAAGAAAAAGCGGAAGAAATAATACATCATGAATGTGATTATAATAATTTCGAGCCCGAAATTATTCTTATCGCGTCCTCAACAGGCGGACCCAGAGCACTCGAAGCGGTTATACCTAAGCTTCGCGGGGACTTGCCTGTACCGATTCTGCTTGTTCAGCATATTACGCCGCCTTTCATTGAAACCTTGGCACAGCGTTTGGACAGCCTTTCTGCTTTAAAAGTAAAGGTCGCCGAGGAAAGCGAAATAATTAAAGCGGGAACAGTCTACGTCGCACCCGGCAAGGTGCATACGAAGCTTAATGAAAAAAATAAAATTTTATACGACAACTCGCACCCGCTGAACGGCGTTCGCCCTGCCGCTGACGTTTTGTTTGAATCGGTGGCTGAAAGCTTCGACGGTAAAAATGTTTTAGCGGTTATTCTGACAGGAATGGGCAGCGACGGAAAAAACGGTATCGCAAGGCTGAAGGAAAAAAAGAATTGCGTGTGCATAATTCAAAATGAAAAGACCTGCGTTGTTTACGGAATGCCCAAAGCGGCGGAGACTTACGCAGATAAAATTTTAAATCTCGCAGACATCGCGGGAGGGATTGAAAGTTATTTCGGAAAGGGAAGGAAATAATGATATGGTGTTAAAGTCATTACAGGGCTCAATCAGCGAATATGAGTTCACTCTTTTCAGCAATTATATTTTGAGCATCAGCGGGATTATTATCCCGCCCGAGAAGGCTTATTTAGTTGAAACGAGACTGTCTAAGCTTATGCTTGACGCGGGAGCGGAATCCTTTACCGAGTTTTATGACTACATAATTTCAAATGCTGATTCAAGTCTGCCGCAGAAAATAATCGACGTCATGACGATTAACGAAACGATGTGGTTCCGTGACGCTATGCCTTGGAATGTGCTTGAAAGAACTGCACTGCCCGCGCTTGTCGAGCAGCTTGCTTCGGGGAAAAAGCAGAAAATCAGATTTTGGCACGCCGCAGTTTCGACCGGGCAGGAGGCTTATTCCGCGGCAATGTGCGTCGATGATTATTTGAGCAAGAACCCTGTAAAGGGCGTTGATTTATCCAACTTCAGTTTCTTTGCTACTGATATTTCCGGCAAGGTTTTGGAAACGGCGAAGAGCGGCAGATATGATAAAATCAGCATAATGCGCGGGTTAAACGAGTATTACAGAACAAAGTATTTTAAAAATAACGGCGCGGTTTGGGAAATCGACCCGAGAATAAAAAACGCGGTGAGGTTTGAAAACTTCAACCTGCAAAACTGCTACAAATCCTTTGGAATGTTTGATATTATATTTTGCAGATACGTAATGATTTATTTTTCTGAAGAGATGAAAAAAGAAATGATTGCGAAAATGCGCGACGTATTAGTTGACGACGGTCTGCTGTTTACCGGGAACTATGTTTTGTATGATTATTTCAAAGAGGATTTTGAAACAAAGCCTTATAATAATTCAACATATTTTTCAAAGAAGAAGGTGAGCTTATGAAATTACTTGTAGCCGATGATTCCGCTGTAATGAGAAAAGTAATCAGAGCGGCAGTCGAAATGCTTGACATGGAAATGCTCGAAGCGCAGGACGGCGTGGAGGCTTTTGAAAAGCTGACAGAATTTTATGAAGAAATAGGTTTGATTCTTTTGGACTGGAATATGCCGGAGGAAAACGGTTATGATGTTTTGGTGAAAATCAAGGGCGATGAAAAATATAAGGATATTCCGGTAATGATGGTTACGACGGAGGGGCAGCAGAGCAACATTATTGCCGCTGTTCGTGCGGGCGCGAATAACTACTTGGTTAAGCCCTTTTCCGTTGAAGACTTAAACGTTAAAATTCTCGAATGTATAGGGCAAGGAGGATAATCGGCAATGAATATAGATGCGAATCTTGGTCAGCTTTTTACCGAATCATTAATCGACGATATTTCAACTATAACAGGCTTTTCTCTTGAAGTTATGTCGCAGGAACGCGACGAGAGCTTTGAGGAAATGGTCGGTGTCATGAGCCTGAAAGGCGCGAAAAACGGTACGCTTTTTATTTCCGCAAACGAGCCTGATATAAAAATGCTGTGCGCTTATATGATTGGCGCGTTCCCCGAGGAAGTAACTGAGGCGGACATCAGGGATACCTTATGTGAGCTCGTGAACATAGTCGCGGGCAGCGCGAAGCTACGCCTCAGCGATACGGATTACGCGTTTAATCTTTCTCAGCCCTTTGTGTTTACAGGGCAGAATATGTCTATAGCTTCCAAGGATAAAACGCGCGTCATTTCGCGGACTGTCGGGAATGATGAGCTTTCTCTTAAACTAAAGGTTGTCTATTAAAACCGGGAGGGAAAACGATGAACTTTTTACCGGAAGTTTTCCGAATAAACGAAGAACATGAATTTATCGAAAGATTTTCAAAGCTTTCACCGAAATATCAGTCAAACGGAATACTTTCATCAGAATTAATGAGCTGCTATATACGTGAGGTTTTTAAGAGCGGCTGTGTAGTTTTTGAATGGATGTACCGACCTGATAAGGAAACTATTCCGACAGAAGCGGTTTTAAATAGAATAGATTGCGGCAGCGAGATTTTTGTTTCGCTGTATATTCGTGATTTGCGGGAACAAAAGCAGACGCACATTGAAAAAGAGCGGAGCGAGTTTCTGCTGAAGACCTTGAATCAAGCCGCCTCCGCGCTCCTTGATACAGAGGTTTCCGGCTTTGAAAATAACCTGTACAGCAGTATGGATTTACTGCTCAGAGCGGTTAACGCGGACAGGGTTTCTATTTGGAAAAATCATCTTCACGACGGCGAATTATACGCAACGCAGCTGTATGAATGGGCGGTTGATGACGCGCTCGCGCAGGACGGAATAACCGAAAAGGTTTCATATAACGAAAGCATACCTGAGTGGAAGCAAATCCTTTCAAAAGGGCAGTATATAAACAGCACGGTGCGTGAAATTTCCTGCAGCTCGCATGATTTTTTATCAGCGATGAGCGCAAAGTCTGTCTTTGTGGCACCGATATTTTTGCGGGATAATTTCTGGGGCTTTGTCGAGTTCGACGATTGCCGCAGGGAACGGCTTTTTTCCGAAAACGAGGTGTCGATTCTTTGCTCGGGCTGTCTGCTAATCGGGAACGCATTTTTACGCAACGACATGACAAAAAATCTTCAGGATAATATTGAAGAGCTGAAAGCCGCGAGCAATTCTAAGTCCTCATTTTTAGCGAATATGAGCCATGAAATCCGCACGCCGATGAATGCGATTATCGGAATCACCGAAATAATAATACAAAACGAAATTCTTTCTCCCGAGGTCGAGGAGGGACTTGAAAAAATATACAGCTCCTGCAATATGCTTCTCGGAATCATCAACGATATATTAGATTTATCCAAGATAGAAGCGGGTAAAATTGATATTATTCCCGCGCAGTACAGCGTTGCGAGCCTGCTTAATGATTCTGTGCATTTGAATGTAATGCGCATTAATGAAAAGCCGATAAAATTCGAGCTTGAAATAAATGAAAACATCAACGCGAAGCTTGTAGGCGACGAGCTCAGAATTAAACAGGTCTTGAACAACCTGCTTTCAAACGCGTTTAAATATACAAGCGCCGGAAGAGTCACGCTGTCGGCGTCGTTGGAATCGCAGGAGAGCGGCGCGGTTCTTGTTTTGTGTGTTGAGGACACAGGCTGCGGCTTAAATAAAGAACAGCTCGGAAAGCTGTTCAGCGAGTATTCCCGTTTTAATTCAAATGAAAACCGCACTGTCGAGGGGACGGGGTTGGGGCTTGCGATTACTCAGCGGTTAATCAAGCTTATGAACGGCGTGATTCACGTTGAAAGCGAGCAGGGCGTCGGCTCAAAATTTACCGTAAAGCTTCCGCAGGGAACGGTTGACACTACCGTAATCGGAAAAGAAGTTGTGGAAAGCTTGAAGCAGTTCCGCATGAATTACATTACGCACAAGAAAAGAATACAGGTTGAGCGCGACCCGATGCCTTATGGAAAAATATTAATCGTTGACGACGTGGAAACTAATTTATATGTTGCAGAGGGCTTGATGAAGCTTTACAGATTGCAAACCGACACGGTCATGAGCGGGCGCGCGGCTATAAATAAAATTAAAAACGGCGGCGCTTACGACATTATTTTCATGGACCACATGATGCCCGAAATGGACGGCATCGAAGCAACAAAGCATCTGCGCGATTTCGGTTATGAAGGTATTATAATCGCGTTGACGGCAAACGCAGTTGCAGGGCAGGCAGATGTGTTTTTACAAAATGGCTTTGATGATTTTATTTCAAAGCCGATTGATATTCGCCAGTTAGATTCGCTGTTAAATAAATATGTACGTGATAAACAATCGCAGGAAGTAATCGACGCGGCGCGTTCGCAATTCTCTGATAAAAAGCAAAGCAGTGCAGAAAATAAAAGCGCGAAAGCAGATTTAATGCTGATTGAGTCGTTTATAAGAGACGCGCGGAAAGCCGTCGCAGTGCTTGACGGGCTTGATTTTGACAAGGACCTGCAAAAGTTTATAATCACTGTTCACGGAATAAAAAGCTCATCGGGAATCGTCGGCGAGGCGCAGCTTTCCGAGCGCGCCAAAAAATTAGAGCACGCGGGGCGCGAGAAAAATATGGACTTCGTAACAGCCGAAGCGCCCGGGTTTTTAAGCGAGCTTCGCGCATTGTTAGACAGGCTCGAAAAGGAAAATAAAAACGACTGCGCCGGCGGCGAAGACGCGAAGGACTTACCGGAAAAGCTTGCGGAAATTAATGAAATGTGCGCCGATTATAACCGCAAAGGCGCGCTCGACGCGCTTGCGGGCATAACGAAATACTCAAAGAAAACAAAAGAGATTTTGGATAAAATCAAGGAATTTGTAATGCACAGCGAGTTTGAGGAAGCGGAAGCAGAGGCAGAAGCATACGCGAACGAGCTTGAAAAAAATTAACAACATAAAACAAAAAAGGAGAATAAAAATGGCAGAAATTAAAGTATTCAGAGGCTTGCGTTATACTGAAAAGGCGGGTGAAATCGGGACTCTTTGCTGTCCGCCTTATGACATTATTTCAAAGGAACAGAGCAAAATTTATCACAGTGCAAATCCGTACAACGTAATAAAATTAGAGTTGCCGCGCTCGCTTTCGGACGACCCTGCGGTTGATGTTTACGCAAAATCAGGCGAATATTTACGTGCGTGGCTTGCTGACGGCATACTCAAAAATGATGAAGCTGACAGCATTTATATTTATCAGATGGATTTTGAAATCGGCGGCGAAAGCAAGAGCGTAACAGGCTTCATTCCGCTTGTTAAGGTTGAGGATATTTCAAAAGGCATTATCCTTCCGCACGAGGAAACGCTGTCAAAAGACAAGTCCGACCGCTTTAATTTAATGGAATCCACGGGCTGTAATTTCAGTCAGATTTACTCGCTTTACATTGATGAAAGCGGCGAAATCCGCGCAATGCTCGCGCAGGTGCAAAAGACTGCACCGACTTCAGAATTCACCGACGGCGACGGCGTTACGCATAAGCTTTGGGCGGTCAGTGAAAAGAATATTTGCGAAAAAATAACCGCACTTATGGCGGATAAAAAGCTCTACATTGCAGACGGTCATCACCGCTATGAAACCGCGCTGAAATACCGCGACGAACATTCGGGGCAGGGCTCGGCGGATTTTGTACCGATGATGTTGGTTGATATGGCAGACGACGGCTTGGTTATTCTGCCGACTCACCGAATCGTCCGCGACCTCGAAAAGTTCGACAAAGCTGAAATAATAAATAAGTGCGAGCAGTATTTCGGTATTACATTAAATTTAAACCGCGCCGAATCGGAAACCGCGCTTTCAAAGGCGTTTGCAAACGGTGAAAAAGCTTTCGTGCTTTATTCGGGAGGCGGCGATTTTACTTTCTTGAAGCTCAAAGACATAAACGTGATGAAAGAATTTATGCCCGAAAAAGGCGACGGGCTCCGCAAATTAGATGTCAGTATTCTGCATACACTGGTGCTTGAGCGGATTTTCGGTATTGATAAGGAAAACATGGCAAATCAAATAAACCTTACTTACACAAGAAGTACAGATGAGGCTGTGTCAGCGGTTGACGCGGGCAAGGGGAACTGCACCTTCCTGCTCAATCCTTGCGAAATCAGCGAAATCGGCGACGTTGTTTCAGCGGGTGAGAAAATGCCGCAGAAGTCAACTTACTTCTACCCGAAGCTGACGACGGGGCTCGTGATGAACCAGATTGTGAAATAAAAGCAATTTTAAATTGCTTATTCACGCCCTAATTTAACCAAATGCGTATCCTCCGCGAACGTAATAACGTTATAAACAAAAAGAACGGCGTCAAATTCCGAAACGTTGAAAACCTCGCTGTAATGCTGGTTTATGAAGCGCATATCAACCATTGTGATACTGCTGAAATTCTTCGCTAAGAAAGGCACGAGCGAGTGTGCGAAGCTGTCCTTGATTACGAGCAGGCTTCTGCCCGCGCCGCCGAGATTGGATTCAATTTGCACCACAGGCACAGGCGAGGAGAGATAAACCGAGTATTTATCTTTAGTTTCGAGATAATCACGGAAATAAAGGCTGTCGAATTGCGTTTCGGAAATGCCGTCGTTAATAATCATGGTTACTTCGGGTTCGCCCTCGGACAGTGTGTAAAGCTTGATTATATCGGGAGTAACGCTGTTGTTTAGAGTCTTCGAGTGCAACGTGCCGAGAAAGGAGTTGTTTGCATTTTCGACGTTGAAACGGTTAAGCTCAATCGGCGTGAAGCCGAGCGCGTGCGCCGCCGCGGTGTACGCGATATACGAGCCTTCCGCAGTCCAGTGGTGGTCGGTGCGGTAATAGATATAACGGTCGGCGTGCTCCTCCATCAGCGAGAGCGCGTCGACATGATTTAACTCTGAAAGCGTTTCGTATGTGTTTTTGATAAACTCGCGCTGTGAGCCAATCGGCGCGCTCGCGGGCAGAAAATCGCGATAAATTTCAATCGATGTCGGCACAAGCATGAAGTACATTGGAACCTCGGCGTGCCGCTCTGCAAAGGCGTTAACAGCTTCCAAGTTGCGGTTCACGCTCGCCGCGTTGTATTCATTCCACGCCTGTAACATACGATTTTCGGCGATATAAACGCCGTCAATTTCAAGCTTACCGAGCAGACGCTCGGTATTATTTTTTAGTTGAATCCAAGCTTCGCGTCCAAAAACCCTGTCGTTCGCCCAATCCTCAAAGCCTTTCATGAACTGCGTATTTTCAAAGGTTTCCGCATTAAACTGCGGAAACCGCGCAAGGTAGCGATTTTCGTTTTCAGAGAATGCAAATTCCTCCCGAGGCATTGTTATCAGCGATACAATGGGGATTATTGTTATTACTGCGAAGAAGAAAATAATCATTATGATTTTGTGAAGATTTTTCATTTTAACCTCTAATTTTTTATTTTGCGAAGTTTTCGATAACCAAAAAATCCGTTTCTGAATCGCTCGGCTCTTCAAATGAATCCAAGCATTTATTTAAGATGTTTTCGTCAATATAGTAGCTTGCTCCGTCTCTGTTTTCGTTTCTTTTTCCGACATTCATTTTAATTACATTTATCGGCGTATTAACATAATGAAATTCAATGTCAATGTTTCTAACTATAAAATATGCCCTTGTATCTTGCCTTGCTTTACACGTCCAAAAACCAAAGTCGAGAATTACATTTGTATCGGTATTAATTATTTTCTCAGCCATTAAATATAGATATAATATAACTTTTCTGTCAATTTCATCGTGCTTTTCTCCTAATTGTTCGTCGAAAAGAGAGAGCATAAGAGTATCTGCGTTTAGCACAACCGCATTGTATTCATTTCGTATTTTTTCAGCATATGTGCTTTTTCCGCTGCAAACTTTGCCGCATAACGCAATTATTTTCGCCATTCTGAACCTCACATTATATAAATTAAATGAACCTAAAAATTAAAATACAAAAACGGATTATATCCAGCATCAACGAGATAAGCAATCACAAAAATGAAAACCACAGACTGATATAAAACCCCGCTGTAATTGAGAATCGCGGGGATTTTTGTATATATTCGCTCATAAATTCTACGCCACAAATCAGTGCAGGCTACAACACAAACGAGCAGAATAATTGCATAATTCAGCAGTGCGTAATGTGCAATATTATCCGCAAGCGCGCCGCTTCCTCCGATTCCGAACATCGCGCCCATAAACTTAAACGCAGTCGGCAAATTCGCAGTATCGAAAAGCACCCAGCCGAGAATCACAAGCACCATGACGTAAGCCGAGCGAAGCAGTCCCGGGAGCTTATTGAGAAGCTTGCCGAGGAAAAGCTTTTCGCAGATAATTATAACGCCGTAAAAACAGCCCCACACGATGAAATTCCAGCTTGCGCCGTGCCATATTCCGGTGAGAAGCCAGACTACAGCAAGATTTAAAATCGTGCGCTTCATGCCCTTGCGGCTTCCGCCGAGCGGGAAGTAGACGTAGCTTTTGAACCAGTTGCCGAGCGTAATGTGCCACCGCCGCCAAAACTCCGAAATATCGCGCGACATATAGGGATAATTGAAGTTGAGAGGGAAGTTGAAACCCAGCATTTTCCCGAGCCCGATTGCCATATCGGAATAGCCCGAAAAGTCAAAATAAATCTGAAAAGTAAACGCAATTATTCCGAGCCAAGCGGTTAAAACCGACAGCTCGCCTGTGTCGATTAGTTTAACCTGCGACCAAAGTGCGCCGATATTGTTCGCAATCAGAACCTTTTTCCCCATGCCCGTGATGAACAGCATAATGCCGTCGTAGGTCATTGCGAACGAGCTTTTGCGGTTTTCGAGCTCGGCGGAAATATCAGAGTATCGAACAATCGGCCCTGCGACAAGCTGCGGAAAGAGCGTTACAAACGCCGCAAATGTAATCGGATTCTTCTGTACTTTTATGTTGCGCTTGTATAAATCAATCGTGTAAGACATTGACTGGAACGTGAAAAAGCTCATGCCAATCGGTGGAAGCGCGCGAATGGGAATCACAAAGCTGCCAATTTGAAAAATCGGATAACTCAAATCAGTACCGAAAATTCCGTTTATGTTGTCGGTCATAAAAATGCCGTATTTGAACAAGCCGAGCAGCGCGATATTCATGATTACAGACACTAACAACGCAGCTTTTCGGACTTTTGCGCGGTCGTCATACTTCCACATTATTATACCCGCGAAATAGTCAATCTGTATAGAAAAAAGCATTATAATAATATATTTCGGCTCACCCCAGGCATAGAAAAACAACGCGCTAATCAGAATAAAAAGGTTCTGAAAACGCCGCGGCAACGCATAATAAACCGCCAGCGCAACCGGCAGGAACATGAATAAAAAAGGTATGCTTGAAAAGACCATAAATAAAATCTGCTCCTTTATAAGCCCGCTACAGCCCGCAAAATCCGCAAAGCATCAGAAGTTTTCGGTACATCGTCAATCCCGAACCTCGCCCTCTGCTCATCACTAAGCTCAATCAACCCCGCCGCCGCTTGCAAAATAATCAAAGCTTCCTCAGTAGTAAACGGCTCAGGCACATAAACCCACGGCGAAACGCCGAACAAAGTTTTAAATATTTCCTCGGGATTAACCGATTGAATATGCTCATTATCTCCGCGGTTATAAATAACTCCTACAATAAAATTACTTATATGCATTGTAAAATAAACAGAACCATGTTCATCTAATTCAAAACCCTGTGAGTTTGCGGCAGAATAAACATTTACATGGTTTTCATAATTCATATTAAGTGTAAATAATAATTCATTATGTACGTTTTCATTTGCAGTTCTGCCATGCCAAATACTATATCTTTCGCTAATATCATTTGAAAATGTAATACCAATAAATGGACCGCCAAAATAATAATATATTCTTTCAAATTTCATTTCTGAATTATTTATCGTAGGAAAAGAATCAAGAATTTTTAATAAATAAACAATATGTTCACGATTTAAAAGACGGCTGTTTATATCTGTTATACGGAGCAAATATTCCGAAAATTCTTTATTATCTGCCTCTACCATTTTTCGCATTTCCGATAATTCTTCTTCACTTCCGATGGTAATATCATCTCTTGACGGTGGAGGGGAAGTAGACATGAAGATTATGAGTATAACAATAGCAAGCGGAATCAATAATAGTTTTTTCATCTTTCTTCTCCTCTAATTTTACTCAACGCCTCTGCGTATTCTTCTTCTGTAAACAGCGAATTTAACACGGCTGGGAGTTGTTTTGCTGAAAGATTTTCGGGTAGGTTTAATGCTTTTTGCAGTTTTTTGCGTAGGTCTGCAGAGTTGTTTTTTCCGCTCAAGCCGTCGTCGAATAATCGCTCGCGCGTGATGTACGGACGCGCAGTGCGCGCCCCTACGTATTTTGCGAAAAGCTCTTTTAAAACCTCGGAATCAATTCCCTCAACGCCGATTTTATTATCGGCGGAAGCGGCGGTTTTGCGCCGCTCTTTCCCGAAAACATCGGGAATAAAAACGTTGTGAATTTCGCCGTCGTTGATTTTACCTTTGAGATGATTGCGGATAAGAAAACCTGCGCGGTCTGAATCCGTGAGAATAATTACGCCGTGCTTCTTCGCGAAAATGCGGATTAAATCGAGCTTTTCGCGGCTCTTAAAAACACCGAAGCCGTCGGTTGTAATTATAACCGCGTCGAGAATTTCCGCGAGTTTTTTTTTGTCGTACTTGCCCTCGACAATCACGGCTTGTTTCAATTTCAACATTATAATACTAATATCTCCGTCATGGTTTTTTCAATCACAGTGCGGTTATTTAACGTTGTGGATTTTAATTTTATGTCGGCTTTATATAGCAGTGAAATGCAGTTTTTGATTTTATTCAAGTCGGATGCGGGGACTTTTTTCATCAGCCATGCGCGGTTCTTCGGGTAGTTAAAATCAGTGGCAGTTTTGTCGGGATTTTGCTTGTAATTCTTGCCGAGCTTTGCACGATAATAGTCAGTAAATGCGCCCGAAAGTGAGCTTAAAATTATCACAGGCTGAACGTTCTGCGCCATTAAATCATCGAGAATCTTGAAGGCTTTTTTCGCGCGCTTTTCAGTGAGCGCGGCGGCAAGCTCATACACGCTTGTTTCAGTCAGACGCGGCGTTAAGCGGTCGATAATTTCTCTTGTAATTTCGTTTCCGACACCCGTAAAAGAAGCAAGTTTTTTATATTCCGAGCCGATAAGCGTCAAGCTTCCGAGCGTTAAATCGTAAAGATATTCAGCGTTTTCGAGTGAGATTATACAGCCGAGTCGAGCAACTCTGTCGGCGATAAGTCTTGCGGCTTTTGCTCTGCTCAGCAAATCAAATTCACAGACAATTCCATGCTTTTCAACAGCTGCTAAAAGCTTTTTCGTCTTAGCATTTTTGCTCGGCTCAAAGCCTGTAATGTTTATTATAACCGCGCAATATTCGGGAATATCCGAGAGCAGAATTATCATTCTTTCAAGTGTATCAATTTCAATTTTTTCTGCATCAAAATCGTTTAAAAGAACGACTTTTTTTTCTGCAAAAACAGGCAAGGTTTCAACCGCTTCTTCAAGCGAATCAAAGTCGGGAGTACCCGAAAACTTGATTAAATTAAACTCGTCCAAATCCGGCGCGAACTTCTCGCGAACGCGGTCAGCATAAGTCTTTACAAGAAAAACTTCCTTACCGAAAAAGTAGTAAAGATTTGAAAGCTTATTTAATTTTAGATTTTCTTTTAAAATATCTTCGGTTATTTTCATTTCAAAACCCAATTTATTCTTTCATAGTAAGCATTAAATTCGTTTTCTTCCTCCGCTTCTGCGCGGCGCGAGGTGTGAATTACATCACCGCTGAAATCCCCCGCATTAACCGAAAAATTGTAGGTGACGTTTATATTTGCGTCGGAGGAAGATTTAATATGCGCGATGCTGATTGTTGTGTTATTGTGATGAATTAAAACCTCGTTTTCGTTTTTCATAACCGTGAAAACCCCGCCGACATCGTAGTTTATCTGCTCTTTACTCGGCGCGGAATATGTAATCGCGGGTATGCTTTCAAAAAAGCGAAGTGCGTTATTTGTGCTGTTCAAAACAAGAAGTAAGCATATTTCATCGAGATAATTTTCGTGTAAAAAGTCCAAGGTTGCGAGTGAAGTTCTCCTGCTGTCATCGGTGATAATCGCGACAGAATTATTGCGGTAGCGCAGAAAAATGCAAGCCGAGGTTCCGTCAGTGTAAACCTCAAAACGAGTGCTGACAAGATTAAAATACTCGGTCGAAATCACCATCGTCGCAAGTGCAAAAAGGCTCACAAATGCGGCTTTTACGCCGGCAATTGCTTCTTTATAAACGAGCGCGACAAGCGTAATTAAAACAGCAGAAGCAACAATCCAAGGCAAGACAAAACCGTAATCTAACGGTATGTACGCGAACTTGAATCCGCCGAAAAAAGTGATGATTATTTCCATGCAACGCGACATTATTCCCGCAATCAAAAGTGAAATGCCGTCAAAGCCCGCAGTCAGCGCGAAAATCACCATCATCGTAAGCAAAACTGTGAAAAACGGAAGCAGAATTATGCTCGTTAAAACCGAAACAAGCGACGCGCCGCCGAAGAAAATCGCAACAAGTGGAAGCGTAGAATAGCTCGCGCAAAGGTTCATGCCGACGACCTCTCGCGCCTTTTTAAAACGCTCGGATTTAAAGTGATTGTTCACCGCAGGAGCAATCACACCGATACCGATTGTGCCTGCAATCGAAAGCAGCAAACCCGCGTCAAGACAGGAATACGGCGATGTCAAAAGTATAATCAAAGCGGCGAAGCCGATAGAATTAAGGGTGTTTCCGCGCCGCATGAAAAGCTCGCCGCCGTAGAAAATAATCAGCATAATCCCCGCTCTTGTCACCGACGGTGAGAGGTTGAAAAAAACCATGAAAATGAGCGTCATTGACACTAAAACTGCGAACTTGAGCCTACGCATTTTTTGCAATCTTGTTAAGCTCAAAACCGACATAAGCATATGCGCCATGAGTGTTAAATGAAGCCCGGAAACAGCGGTGTAATGCGCGATTCCCGCGCGTTTTATGCTTGCTGAAAGCTCGTCGGAAATATATGATTTGTCGCCGAGAAAAACAGCGCAAATCAGTGCACCAGTATCATTAGAAAAAGCTATCATAATGCTGTGTTTTAATTTCTCATTGAAACCTCGAATTAAAAGTACGGGGGAGAGGCTGTCACTCTTCACGGCGACAGGCATTGACCGCGTGCTCGCCTTCAGAAAAACGCCTCTGCTCATATAAAAAGAAGCTTCGTCGAAGGCGGTATTATTCTGTAAAAGTGAGAATTTTGCCTCAAAATTAATCGTGTCGCCAACCTCTGCGCCAATGTCGGGCGCGTAAAGGGAAAACCGCGTTTTTACGCCGTCAACTACAGCTTCAACCGTGTAACCCGCCATGCCGCGCGACGGCGAGGTTTTATCGAGTACAACGCCGGAAATCTCACGCGTTTCGCCGTCGAGTGCGAACGCAGAATCCATGAATGTGAAACGATAAGCCGCATAAACACCGAAAGCAATTCCGAAAATAAGCGCGAAAATACCGATGTTTTTCACTTTCAAAAATAATAAAATCGAACCGATAAATGAAATAATCAGTGAAATTAAAACACTTTGAAGCGGCGTAAAACCAAGCAAAAACGCGCAGATTAAGCCCGCAAGATATGAAAAGCCAATAAGGGCTGACTTCAGTTTCACCTAAAAACTGTCCTTCAATATTTCACCGCCGAGCAGATGAAAATGCAGATGACGAACGGTTTGCCCGCCGTCCTTGCCGATGTTTGTAACAATGCGGTAGCCGCCGCCGAGATGAAACTGCTCGGCGATTCTCGCCACTGCCAAAATCAAGCGTCCCGCAAGCTCAGCGTCTTCCTTTTCGAGCGTATCCGCGCCGTCAATGTGCCGCTTCGGAATCACAAGAATATGCACGGGTGCCTGCGGATTTATATCCTTGAAAGCTATGATTTCTTCGCTTTCAAAGACCTTTTCCGACGGTATTTCGTTATTAATTATTTTGCAAAAAATGCAGTCGTTCATGTTTTATTCTCCTGTTCGTTTATGTTTAAAATATTCCTATTCTTTAATAGCGTCTTCATTGACAAAAATATACTCATAATCAATTAATATTTGCAAATAATCATCGAAACTGTCTGCGACTACTGTAAACTCATCGGGGTCATGAATATACTTTACAATTTGCCCTGCTTTTCCTTTGGCAGAGGGCGTAAAGTCAACAAATAACTGCGAATAATCAATATCGGCAAAATGAAGCCAGCTAACAGAACTTGAATCGCTAATGATTCTATCGTCCACCTTCACATCACTTTCATCATATCTCCTGTCAATGCTTTTCCAATAGATTTCATGCTTTTTCACCAAGTTCTGATTCTCAAGCATTTGCCGTACTGACAAAAGATGATACCCGAATTCCTGTGAATCGGCAGTACCGAGAACCCGCATATTGACTTTTTCATCACCGTACGCTCTCCAATGTGTGCCGTCTGCAAAGTCAAGCAAATCTAACAATGAAGCGGGGATTTCGGGATATTGCTCTTTGAGTTTTTGAATATCTTCTGCACTTGCACCATGTTTAACTTTTTCGAGCCGCTCCCATATTTCACTACCGCCAACTTCAATATAGGCTTGCTTTAGTCCGATAAGATATTTTTCAGATATTTTCATCACGCCATCTCCTTAAACCTTCCAAGCGCCTCGTCAACCTTAGAAGCGTCGCCGATTCCCGCCATCGCGCTGTCGGGTCTGCCGCCGCCTTTCCCGCCTGTAACTGCGGAAATTTCACGCACTATATTCCCCGCGTTAAAGCCTTTCGCGACTGCGTTTTTATCGCAAACACAGTAGAAATTATTCTCACCCGCGAGCACAGCAACGAAATCACTCTTCTCGCTTTTCAACTTATCGCCCGCTTGCCGAAGCGCGTCGCCGTTAGCACCTGCAAGCTTCATAACAAGGAGCTTTATGCCGTCTTTCTCGCCGAATTCTTCAAGCTCAGAGCTCTGCGCCTGCATTTTCGCGATTTCGGAATTCAGCCGCGCTACTTCCTTAGTGTGAGCAGAATTCAACTGCTTTATTTTTTCAGTAGCTTCGTTTATTTCGCTCTGCTTTGAAGCAAGAAGCTCAAGCACACCCCAGCCCGTCACAGCTTCGATTCTGCGGACTCCTGCCGCAACGCTCGCCTCAGAAATAATCTTGAAAAGCCCGATTTCAGCGGTGTTTTTGACGTGCGTACCTCCGCATAGTTCGACAGAAAAGCCATCAAATATATTAACAACACGTACAGTATCACCGTATTTTTCACCAAATAGCGCCATAGCACCCATTTTTTTAGCTTCTTCAAGCGGCATTTCCTGCACGGTAACTTGCCTGCGTGCAAGAATTTGGAAATTGACCCCACGTTCAATTTCGGCAATCTCATTAACGGTCAATGCTTGTCCGTGTGTGAAGTCAAAGCGACAGCGGTTCTCGTCCACGAGCGACCCAGCTTGTTGAACGTGGTAGCCCAGTTCGCTCCGTAATATCGTTTGGAGCAGGTGCGCCGCTGTATGATTACGCATTATTGCGTATCGCCGCTCATTGTCGATTCCGACTATAACCTTATCACCTTTTTTCAATGTTGCCGGGAAAAGAATCGCCTCAAATATACAAAACGGTATGCCGGACGGTGTTTTGCGCGTGTCAGTTATTTTGAAAATTTCCTTTACACCCTTAAAAATTGTCCCCGCATCTCCGACCTGTCCGCCGCTTTCGGCATAGAACGGAGTTTTTTCAAGCACGACTATATTACCCGAAACTTCAAGAACTTTCGTTTCAATTTCAAAACAATCAACAAATTCAACTGTCAACTCGCCGTTGTCAATCGTCAATTGTGCATCGTCCCAGCCGCCTTTAAATGCTTGATTCGCCCTTGCTGTGTCCTTTTGAATCTTCATCAGCTCGTTGAATTTCGCTTCATCAAAAGTTAGATTATTTTCGCTTAAAATCTCGCGCGTAAGGTCAACAGGGAAGCCGAAGGTATCGTGCAATTTGAAGACCACATCACCATCTATCGGGCGATTACTAATCGCCCCTACGATATGCTCGTTTAATAGTTCCAATCCCTTTTCAACCGTTTTCGCAAAGCTCTCTTCTTCGGTTTTAATCGTCTTTTTTATATACTCGCGCTTCTCGCCGAGCTCGGGATAGGCGGAAAGATTTTCGTTAATAACCGTGTCGCAAACCTCATGCAAAAACGGCTTCACGTAACCCAGCAAACGCCCATGCCGTGCGGCTCTGCGCAGTAAGCGACGAAGCACATATCCGCGACCCTCATTGGACGGCAGAACGCCGTCGCCAATCATGAACGAAGTTGAACGGATATGGTCAGTGATTATGCGAATCGAAATGTCTTCTTTTGAGTTTGTTTTATAAGTTTTTCCGGTAATTTCACAGATTTTTTTCATGATATTTTGCACGGTGTCAACCTCAAAAAGATTGTCCACGCCCTGCATTACACAGGCGAGCCGTTCAAGTCCCATGCCTGTGTCGATATTCTTGTTTGCAAGCGGGGTGTAATTGCCTTTTCCGTCGCTGTCGAACTGTGTGAAAACTAAGTTCCAAACCTCAATATAGCGGTCGCAGTCACAGCCGACCTTGCAGTCGGGGCTTCTGCAGCCCTTATCCGCGCCGCGGTCAAAGTAAATCTCCGAGCAAGGCCCGCAAGGTCCGCTGCCGTGCTCCCAAAAATTATCGGCTTTCCCGAAGCGAACAATGCGTTCGGGCTTCACGCCGACTTCGCGAGTCCAAATTTCCGCTGCCTCGTCATCTTCCTGATAAACGCTGACCCAGAGCAGTTCTTCGGGGATTTCAAGCACCTTAATAAAATACTCCCACGCCCAGGCGCAAGCCTCGCTTTTGAAATAATCGCCGAACGAAAAATTCCCGAGCATTTCAAAATAAGTGCCGTGCCGCGACGTGAACCCGACGTTCTCAATGTCGGGCGTGCGTATGCATTTTTGACAGGAAGCCGCGCGCTTTCTCGGCGGTTCTTCGACACCTTGAAAGTACTTTTTAAGCGGTGTCATTCCTGCATTTATCAGCAGTATTGAATTATCATCTTTTGGAATCAGCGGCGCGCTCGATAGGCGCAAATGGTCTTTCCCCTCGAAGAAAGATAAGTAGCTTTCGCGAAGCTCATTAAGTCCTGTTTTTTTCATATTTTGTTTTACGTCCTTTCGTTGAAAATTATATTTAAAATTGCAATTATTATCGGCTGATGAAGCAGATAAATCCAAATTGTATACCGTCCCGTAGCAGCGAGAAATCTCACGCGTGTCTTGTAAAACCAGCGGGGAAGCGCGTTATCGCGCGCATAGACTCCGAAGAAGCAACCCGCCGCAAAAATACAAAACCACGGCAAAAGCGGGAAATAATCGCCGTAATTCGCGTAGGGGCTGTTGAAACCGAGCGGAAAGAGCGCGCCCGCGTCGTAAAGAAGTTCGGGCATAGGAATGACAAAAAGCCCGTTAAAACCTATATAACCCGGGTCACCGTGAGGGATATTGAAAAGTGCAAAAAAGAGAAAACCAAAAATCAAAATCCCTGCGAGCGGCGGCACAAAATCGAAAAACGCTTCAGCAAGCGCGTAAATAATCATGCTGATTCCGAGCAGGTGCAGAATCCCGAAATGAATCGGAAAAGCAGGCTGAACAAGCGAAACCACAAACGTAATAACCATGCCGAGAAAAAAGCACTGCGTACCGCGCTTTAAGTTATTGCGGGAAAAGCGGCAGACACAGCCGGAAATAAATATAAAAGCACCTGCAAAGGTACGCTGGATTATAGAAAACCAATCGTCAAAAAACACAGGAACATCAACGCTGTAAAAGTTTTGCAGGCTGAATAAAAAGTGATAAACCACCATGCAGATAATCGCGAAACCGCGTATTTCGTCTAACAATCCGATTCTTTTTGAGTCTCTCATAGAACGCGTCCTCTCGCACCAAAACATAATTCATATAAGTATAACATAATTCGGAAAAAATGTCAATATTTAATTGACAAGCTTGCTAAAATATGGTAGAATAGCATTATTATTTGTATATACGGGAGAATTAAACATGAAAAAACTGACCGCGTTTCTGCTCGCTGCCGCGATAATTCTGACAACGCCGCTCGTTGTTTCGGCTGAAACTGAGTTCACAACAACAGACGCACTGACGGTTCTGCGCCATACAGCGGGATTAATTGAACTTACAAGCGAGCAAATCGCAAGATACGACCTTAACAACGACAGGAGAGTTGACAGCGCAGACGCGCTTGAAATTCTAAGGCGAGCGGCAGAACTCGATTATATAATTATAAAAGGTGAAAGATACAGCATATATTTGACGGAGCTTGATTTGACGGGACAAAAGCTCACTGACGAAGATATAATTCCGCTACAGCGAATGGTTAACTTGAAAGTATTAATACTATTTTTTAACCAAATTAGCGACTTAACACTACTTAGCAGATTAGTTAATCTTGAATCTTTGAATTTACATTTGAATGAAATCGTTGATATATCACCGCTTGAACAGTTAACGAATTTGAGGATAATATATTTAGGAATGAACAATATAACAGATATAACTACCCTTGGTGGGTTGACGAATTTAGAGTATATAGGTATAGGCAATAGTGGAATAACAGATATTACTCCGCTTTCCGACTTAACGAATTTAAGGACATTACACTTAAATGCAAATCAAATTACTGATATAACGCCTCTTAGCGGATTAAAGAATTTGAATGAATTATCTATTTCACATAATCAAATAACCGACATATCCTCACTTTATGGGTTGACAAATTTGAATTATTTGTTTTTAAAGAATAATTTAATTGCTCGAGAGCATATAGAGTCATTACGTGAAGCTCTTCCCGATTGTATTTTTATGTAATTAATGAACTGCATTAAAACCGCGGAGGCATTTGCCTCCGCGTTCTTTTATTTCTCTGCCTCAAAAACCTCAAATTCCGCAGTCACAATGCACCACTCGTCAAGCGAGAAAATATCCTTTTCAATGCGATAATTCCCCTCGCCGAGAAACCCGAAGAAGTACCCGATGTCGATACTGCCGTTGTTAATTGAATCGGGCATTAAAATCAAGCCCGTGTCGTTAAAATCCGCGCCATACATCATGTCAACGTACTCCCAGGAGCCGTTAATATCCTTGTAAAGCGTGAAAACCTCGCCGTACAAAAACTCTGTCCCCGAGCGGTTATTCAGCTCAAAGTCGAGCCAGCTCGTGTCGGTTGTGATGAAGCTTGTCCGTATGCGAAAATTCACCTCAGTGTAATCCAACTCGCGGGGGTTGTCCGCAGAAAATGTGGGGATAATTTCTTCAGCGGGTTGCGTTGTCGTAACAGGCGGGGAATTACTCGGCGGCGGGCTTTTCAACGGCTCGTCAACAGCGCAAGCCGACATAAGCAACGCTAAAATAATCAAAATAATAAATACTGTTCTGTCCATGATGTTAATTCCTTTCTTTTGGTGGACGCGCACTGCGCGCCCCTACTTGTCCATACTAAAATATGTTTGATTAAAAGAAAGTAGAACAATTAAAATTTGACAAAAATGCAATAATATGTTAATATATTTGTATGAAAATTTTATTTATCGGAGACATAGTCGGGCAGGACGCCTGCGAAAGGCTTTGCGATTTTCTCCCGAATTTCAAGCACGAGCTCGGAATCGGCAAGGGCTTGGTTATTATTAACGGCGAGAATTCTGCCGATGGCAACGGCATTACGCCGCACTCCGCGAACCTACTTTTCAAGGCGGGCGCGGACGCAATCACCACGGGCAACCACTGCTTCAAGCGGCATGAAATGGATTGCTCTTACCGCGAGAATCCTTTTATTCTGCGTCCTGCGAACTTCGGCGGCAGCGACAGCGCGCCCGGAAAAGGCGTCTGCATTGTTGACCGCGGAAGCTTTTCGGTCGCAGTAATAAACTTAGCCGGAACCACTTTTATGGCTCCGGCTGATAATCCTTTTAAATGCGTTGATGAGTTGCTTGAAAGCATTGAAACTAAAAATATAATCGTCGATTTTCACGCCGAAGCCACCGCCGAAAAGAAAGCGATGGGCTATTACTTAGCGGGGAAAGTCAGCGCGGTTCTCGGCACGCATACGCACGTGCAGACGGCTGACGAGCAGATTATAAACTCGCACACTGCCTATATTACAGACACCGGCATGACAGGCGCGCATGATTCGGTTCTCGGCGTTGACAAGGACGTGATTATCGAACGCTTCACCTGCTACTATCCAAAGAAGCACGCGCTCGCAACAGGGAAGATGAGCATTAACGCGGTTCTGCTCGAGGTTGACGAGAAAACGGGAAAAGCGTTGTCGATAATGAGGATTAATAAGGAGATGTGATTATGAAGAAACTTTTGTTGATTCCGCTTGCTATTCTTATACTCATAACTTTTTTAGCTTCTGCCCCACCCCCTGTACAAATTGTCGTTAGAGGTGAAGAAGGGTTAGCAGAGCTGAGAGAAATAGTTGAAGCAGATGATGAAAAATTGAGAGAATACGCAAGACGTCATGAACATTACAGAGGTCAGCACGTAACCCGTGAAATGCTTATAAATCTTTTAACGCTTTTTGATTCTTTACCACTTCCGAGTACTTCCGAAATTAGATTGAATGGTATTTCTTACTTTCCGCATTGGAACAGTATAGATGTTTCATTTAGAACTGATATTGGCGAGTTATACAACTTCCAACTTTCGGGAAGGGGTAAAATCGAAACATGGGAATTTTTGTTTGAACTTGATATGAATTTTGAAGACCTTGTAAAAGTCTATTCCGACATGAATTCAAGAGATTTTATAATGACTCGATACGGTAATATTAACTTTATTTTTATTATAGATATTGATAATTTTGTTTTTAGGATAACTTATTATCCCGGTGATTATCCCGGAGAAAAATCGCTTATTCGTTCGGTTAACCCCGAAGAAATATTTGAGTTTTTGTATGGCGTTTCGCCGTGGGTTTATGTGCCTGAGCCCTTTACTACTGAGGAAGCTTTGATTATTTTGCAAGCTGTTGCAGGGACGATTGAACTTAGTGACGAGCAGAGTGCGAGGTTTGGAATTGAAAACGCGCCGACTTCTGCCGACGCGCTGAGAATTTTGAGAGCGGTGGCGGGGTTGTAAAGCTTCACCCGCACAGTCTCTCCAATTCCTTCCTCAACCTCTTAATTATCCTCTTTTCAAGCCGTGAAATATAGCTCTGCGAAATGCCTATTGAATCCGCTACTTCCTTTTGCGTGCGCTCGTTGCCGTCAATCAGCCCGAAACGCATTTCCATGATTTGCTTTTCGCGGCTTCCGAGCCTGCCGATTGCCGACAGCAACAGGTCGCGCTCAACCTCGTTTTCGATGTTGACATTGACAATATCGTTGTCAGTTCCGAGGACATCGGAGAGCAGAAGCTCATTCCCGTCCCAGTCAATATTTAAAGGCTCGTCAATAGAAATCTCGTATTTCTGCGAGCCTGTTTTTCGCAGAAACATGAGAATTTCGTTTTCAATACAACGCGAAGCATAAGTCGCGAGCTTTATATTTTTATCGGGGCTGAAGGTGTTTACTGCCTTGATAAGTCCGATTGTACCTATTGAAATCAGGTCTTCAATGCCGATTCCCGTTGACTCGAATTTTTTCGCGATATAAACCACAAGCCGCAAATTATGCACTATCAGCGTTTCCCGCGCAGAGTTGAAGTCGGTTTCGAGCTTTTTGAACGCGATTTCCTCGTCCTCTCTTGAGAGCGGCGGCGGCAGTGATTCTGCGCCGTTTATGTAGAAAATGCTGTCTTTTTCTCTCTCTTTTGCTCGTCTGATTTTGCAAATAATCGTTTGCAAAACCGTTTGTAAATCGTGCATGGTTTTACTCCTTAAAATAATAATTTCGGACTGAAAATGGCGTTCACGCCGTTTTTATTTATGTTTTCTTTTGAAATTCCAATAAGCGCGTCAATCTGCTTCCCGTCAATTGTAATCAAATCCGGCTTAAACACAGGGATAATCCCGCTCCCGTTTATCGTCGAATAAGGCAGTAACCGCAAGCCTTTTACAAGCTCAAGGTTGTTTATGTCGAATTCGGGAAACAAGCTCGCGCAGGTGCTTTTATCGCAGATAATCACAGGCTTCCCCGTGAAAAAATCTGTCAGCGTATTTCCCGAATCTGCAAAAGCCTGCAGCTTTCTGCTCACGTCTTCGTACTGAAAAGTAAGCGAGTAAATTCTGTCTGCATTAAATTTCACATCTAAAAAATACCGAAGCACCCGAATAACTAAATACGCCGCCGCCGTGAAGCTTAAAAGCGCGAGAAACGATATGTCAAAGTAGACAGTGCCGTTATTGTAAATCATGCTCAGCGGCGAGAGAAAAAGGCTCAAAATCAGCATTACACCTGCGAAAATCACATTAATAACAAAGAAGACAAGCGCGTTTTTCACGAATCTTTCCCGCCCGAAAACAATCAGCACGAGCACCGCGCCTAAGGCAAGCTTAATCGTACTGCTCAGGGTCAGCGGCAGGGACGGCAGCAGAATTACAAGCGAAGAAGCCCCGCCCGCAGCCGCACCCAAAACACACCTCGCCGTGCTTATTTTCCTGTGCAGAAAAGCCCCGCAAGCCTTTATCAGAAAAAAATTCACGTAGAGATTGATAATTATGAGCGTATCTATGTAAATGATGTTTGGGTAAAGCATATTTTTATTATAAGCGATAATTAATGAGAAAATTGCCGATATTTGGCTTGACGTAAATTATTTTTTGTGGTAGAATCAGTATATTATTATTTCGGAGGAAGACTATGAAAAAGCTGTTTTCTTTTATCCTTGCTTTATCGCTTACGCTTATATTTCCACTTGTTGCTTTCGCTGAAAGCGAGTTCACGACAGCAGATACACTGACTGTTATGCGCTATATGGCGGGAATAGCTCCACTATCCGAAGCAGACTTAGAGCGGTATGACGTAAACAAAGACGGCAAAGTTGACAGCACAGACGCGTTGATGATTTTACGAATTGCAAAGGGATTGCCGCCGATGGGTATTTTACATATTCATTTGGGTTCGAGAAATATAACCGGTGAACAATTCATTGAAATGATAGAAAACGGCGAAATATCAGTTTTCGTAACTACCTTAGAATTTCACAGCAATAATATAACTGATTTATCTATTTTCGAGTTTGAACGATTAATTTATCTTAGTTCTTTGAATTTATCGGATAATCAAATTAGTGATTTAACACCGCTCACAAGAATGAAAAGATTGAATAATTTGTTTTTAAATAATAACCAAATAACAGATATAACCTCTCTCAGCGAGTTAACAACCCTAATTGGATTAGGGTTAAGTAATAATAAAATATCAGATATTACCCCGCTTTGCGAATTGTATAGATTAGAATTTTTAATATTAGACGGAAATCCAATTGACGAGAAACAAATAGATGAATTACAAAGATATATTTCTCATACTAAAATTCACTTTAAATAAAAGAACGCGGAGGCATTTTGCCTCTGCTTTTTTTATTTCCGCACTTGACAAATCCGCAAAAAACATATACAATATATAGTATGGAAAATTTTAGAAAAGCCTATGTGCGAACCTATGGCTGTAAGCAGAACTTCGCTGACAGCGAGAAAATAACGGGACTGTTGCTGACCTTGGGCTACATCGCAGTCAAAACGCCCGAAGCCGCCGACCTCATAATCTTCAACACCTGCGCCGTCCGCGAAAACGCGGAGCAGCGCGTTTTCGGCAATGTCGGCGCGCTCAAAAAGTTGAAGGAGGACAAGCCTGAGCTCACTATAATTCTCTGCGGCTGTATGACTCAACAGGAGCACGCGGCAGAACTGTTTAAAGCTAAGTTTCCGTTCTTAGACGCGATTCTCGGCACGAACATAATCGCTTCTTTACCGGAAATAATAAAATCAGCCGAATCAAAAACGCAAAAAGGCGCAAAGGTGCATATAGCCGAGGCGGGCGGCAGTCTTGACGAGGACGTGAAGCCCTTGCGCGAGGGCGAATTTTCAGCAAACGTTCCTATTATGAACGGCTGTGACAATTTCTGCACCTACTGCGTCGTGCCGCTTGTCCGCGGGCGTGAGGTCAGTCGTACTGCCGAAAATATAGTCGCCGAGGTGAAAAGCTTAATCGCCGAGAACCGCAAGGATATTCTACTGCTCGGACAGAACGTAAACTCCTACGGGAAAGGCACTGCGAGCGGTTTTACGGAGCTTCTGAGGGAGCTTGACAATATAGACGGCGAATTCATTATTAATTACATGACCAGCCACCCGAAGGACTGCAAAAAAGAGCTAATTGACTTCATCGCCGAAAGCCGCAACATCTCTCGTCACCTGCATTTGCCCGTGCAATCGGGTAGCAATCGCATCTTAAAACTCATGAACCGCGGTTACACCCGCGAGCAATATATCGAACTCGCTGAATACGCTAAACGAAAAATCCCCGAAATCTCGCTCACCACCGATATTTTAGTAGGCTTCCCGGGCGAGACTTACGAGGATTTTAAGGATACGCTCGACTTGATTCGTGAAGTCAGCTTCGACTCCGCCTACACCTTCATTTACAGCAAGCGCGAGGGAACAGCGGCAGCGGATTTCGACGCCCCTGCTTCCGCCGAAGAAAAGTCAGCATGGTTTCAGGAATTGCTTGATGTTCAGGGCAAAATAAGCGAACGTTCATACGAGCGATATACAGGAAAAACACTGCGCGTTTTATGTCTCGGCGAAGGCAGAAGCGACCCCAAACTACTTACGGGAAAAAGCAAGCAAGGCATAATTGTGGACTTTTCCGCAGGGGCAGGAAGCGCGGAATTACGCGGGAAATTCGTAGATATTAAAGTTAATAAAGCCCTGCCATGGGCGTTAAAAGGAGAAATAATATGAACCCAATTCAAGCAGCAAGAGAACTCGGAAAGGCTATTCAAGCGGACGACCGTTTCAAAGCTTATTTCACAGCAAAGGAAAAAAACGACGGCGACGAGGCTCTTCAAAATCTTATCGGTGAATTTAACCTACAGCGCGAAAATTTAAGCATGGAGCTTTCCAAAGCCGAGGGTGAAAAAAAACAAGGTAAAATCGATGAGCTCAACGAGAAAATGCGCGGGACTTACGCAGAAATCATGAGCAACGAGAACATGAGAGCGTACAGCGGCGCGAAAGCCGAGTTCGACCAAATGCTGAACGGCGTTAATCAAATCGTCGCGATGTGCTGCGAGGGTGCAGACCCCGAAACCTGCGAACCGGCGGCAAAGGGCTGCGGAAGCGGCTGCGGGAGCTGCGGAGGTTGCGGCGGGTAATTATGAAAAATTTAATTGTAACAATTGTTGTGATAGTATTGGTATTGGGACTGACGGCTTGCAACACCAATACTGTTGCGAATGAAAAAGAAATTATTCAGTTTGGCGGTCGTGATTGGCGGATAATTGACAGACAAGAAGATAAGGTGTTAATTATTAGCGAAGAGATAATAGAAATAAAAAAATATCATGCAGAGCGAGTAGAAATAACATGGGAATATAGCACTATTCGCGAATATTTGAACGGTGAATTTATTGAAAACAATTTCACTCCGGAAGAGCAAAGCCGAATTATTGAAACTATTATAATCAACAATGACAATCCATATGGCAGTTTAGCCTCCGGTGGTAATGATACTACGGATAAAGTATTTTTATTGAGCTTGGATGAAGCCAATTTATACTTTACAAACGATTCAGAAAGAATAGCGTTTTACGGCAGTGGTCGTGAATATTGGTGGTGGCTTCGTACACCCGCTCTTGGTGGTGAGGGGGCTGTAATTGTTGGTATAAGAGGAGAGCCTTCTAATAATGGCGGTAATTATATTGAATTGAGCAGCGGAATTCGTCCTGCTTTATGGATAAGTTTGTAAAGGAAAAACTAATAAAATGAACAAAGAACTAACCCCCATGCTCAAGCATTACTGCGAAATCAAGGAAAAATACAAGGACTACGTCGTTTTTTATCGTCTCGGCGACTTTTACGAGATGTTTTTTGACGACGCTGTTGAGGTGTCGAAAAAGCTGGAATTGACGCTTACGAGCCGCGCTGAAACCCCGATGTGCGGCGTGCCTCATCATGCCGCCGAAAATTACATAAAAAGGCTCGTAGAGCAGGGCGATAAGGTCGCAGTAGTCGAGCAGGTGGGCGACGTTACGGGCAAGGGCTTGGTGCGGCGCGAGGTTGTGCGGATTGTCACGGCGGGGACGCTGATTGAGGACAATATGCTGGACGCGGGGAGTAATAATTTCATCGCTTGTTTTTACATGAAAAGTAAATCTGTCGGAGCGGTTTTCGCTGATTTGTCAACAGGTGAGCTGAACGCTTTTGAGAAAAGCGGAAAGAATTATGAAGACGCGTTAATCGCGGAAATCGCGCGTTTCATGCCTGTTGAAGTGCTGTTTAACACCGAATTCATGTCGCTGAAAAACACCGCGAGCTTCATAAAAACGAAAATCCCTGCTTGTGTCGGCGAAACGCTTGACGACAGCGAATACAGCACGGGAATTCTCGCGAATTATAACTTTATTCCCCTGGAAATAGTCACGGAAAATCCGCTCGCGGCGGGTGCAATCGCCGCACTTTTGGGCTACATAAAGAAGACACACTTGAGCGACACGCCGCGCTTCATTGAACTGAAAATGCACAGCGACAGCGCGTTTATGGACTTAGGACTGACAGCGCGCAGAAACTTAGAACTCACGGAAACCATGCGCGGCGGCGACAAACGCGGCTCGCTGATGTGGGTGTTAGACCGCACCCGCACGTCAATGGGCAGACGAAGATTGAAACAATTCATCGAACGCCCGCTGACCGACCACATGCGCGTGCTGCGCCGCTTGGAGGCTGTTGACGAGCTCATGAAAAACGTTATAGGACTTGGCGATTTACGCGAATCGCTCGGCGGAGTTTACGACATAGAACGGCTCATGACGCGCATTATTTACAACAAAGCTAACCCGCGCGATGTTTCTGCGTTCGGCGCGACCTGCGGAAAAATTCCCGATTTAAAGTGCATTTTGGCGCAGTTTAATTCGCCGCTTTTGCAAAAATTAAACACAAGAATATCTGATATGACAGAGATTTTTTCGCTTGTAGAAAGCGCAATTAAACCCGAGCCGCCCGCGCTCACAAAAGACGGCGGATACATTAACGACGGCTATAATTCCGAGCTTGACAACCTGCGATTAATCACAAAGGATAATAAAAATATTCTCGCAGTTCTTGAAGAACGCGAGAGAAAAGCAACAGGAATTAAGAACTTAAAAGTCGGTTACAACCGCGTTTTCGGCTATTATATCGAGATTTCAAAAAGTAATATAAATTCTGCGCCCGCGCATTATATCAGAAAGCAAACGCTGACAAACGGCGAGCGTTACATAACCGAGGAGCTTAAAAAAATCGAGCACGAAATTCTCGGCGCAAACGACAAAATCATCGCGCTTGAAGCCGAGCTTTTCACCGAGGTCACTGAAATCATAAAAACAAAGCTCGAAATTGCGCAGAGAACTGCAGAAGCTATTTCAATTTTAGACGTGCTTGGCGGCTTCGCGCAGTGTGCAATTGAGAACAATTATACGCGCCCCGAAATCAGCACAGAAAGCGTAATTGAAATAAAAGACGGCAGACACCCTGTCATTGAAAAGGTGCTTAAACAAAGCGTTTTCACGCCTAATGACATTTATCTTGACACCGAAAAAAATCGCTTAATTATAATCACAGGTCCAAACATGGCGGGCAAATCTACCTTCATGCGGCAGGTAGCACTGCTCACAATCATGGCGCAAATCGGTTCTTTTGTCCCTGCGAAATCGGCGAGAATCGGCGTTGTTGACAAGGTTTTCACTCGCGTCGGTGCAAGCGATGACCTCGCGGCAGGGCAGTCAACCTTCATGGTTGAAATGACGGAGGTCGCGGAAATTCTCAAAAACGCAACGCGAAAAAGCTTAGTAATTCTTGACGAAATCGGGCGCGGAACTTCTACCTTTGACGGCATTTCAATCGCGAAAGCTGTCGCAGAATACATCAATAAAAAGACAGGCTGTAAAACGCTTTTCGCCACGCACTATCATGAATTAATCGCATTAGAGCGCAAGAATTCAGGCATCAGAAACTTCAGCGCGGCAGCTTCAAAGCGCGGCGACGAGCTGCATTTTCTGCATAAAATCGTCGAGGGCGGCGTTGACGACAGCTACGGAATCGAGGTCGCGAAGCTTGCAGGCGTTCCCGAAAAAGTCATTAACAGCGCGAAGGAATCGCTGAAAATAATGGAGCGGAATTCCAAAATCGAGCTTGAAACCGAGCTGCGCGAGAGGGAAGAGGAAGCGCAGATTGACTTTTCGTTATTAGCCCGAGAAAGCGTGATTAATAGGCTGAAAACATTAGACGTGAACGGCTTAACGCCGCTTGAAGCGCTACAGGTTTTAGCGGAGTTGAAAGGGGAGTTGTAAATATGAATTTAAAAGAAATCATATTAAAAGAAGAAGCGAAATCAAAAATGTTATTTACTCACTATGAAGAGCGGGAATGGGGAATTTTATTCTATAACGAAAAAGCACCAACTTCTCATGACAGCAACCATGCTGTTTTATATCCTGAAAAGATAGCGGATTTTGAAACGGTCTTGATTGAAATAAAAGATTTTTACACATCAAAAAGACTTTCACCACGTTTATATCAACCTTTCATCAATGGATATTTTTTCGAGCGAAAAGAAATATTTAATCGTCACGGTTTTGAAATAAAAATATTCGGAATGACAGGCTTTTTTGTTTTGTCTGCTGAAAATTCTATAATTATAAAACCTCAGCTTGACATTCGCAGGATAAAGAAGTGGGACGAAAGGTTAGCGACTGATGTTTATATACCGTCCGAAGAAGAATACGCCATTGAACCCGAAAAAAACAGAATTAAAAACGAAAATTATTATTTATTTGCAGGGTTTTTGGGTGATGAAATCGTAGCTACTATATCATTTCATAAATCAAAATATGGTTGCACAAGTTTCGATTATATTTTAACTTCAATAAAACATCGCGGTAAAGGTTATGGAAAAGAAATGATGAATTTTGCGGTTGAGTTTTGTAAAAGTAACGGATTTAATCATTGTTTTACATGGTTCGCCAGTCCGTATTCTGAAAAAATTGCTTACGAAGCAGGTTTCAGGCAGCTTTTTGAAATTGAAATGGGAACGGCGTTTTGTGAATAATATAAATAATATTATAAACCTAAAAACGAGGTGAATTCATGCCAATCGGTGCAATAATCAACTCTGCCGCAGTGCTCGCCGGCGGCTCGCTCGGGCTTCTGCTGAAAGGCAGAATCCCCCCGAAAGCTTCCAAGAACACAACTCGCGCAATCGGGCTCTGCGTCTGCATTATCGGGGTTTCAAGCGCGCTCAAAGGCGACTTGATGCTTTTAGTCATATCGCTGACGCTTGGAGCGTTCGCGGGCGGCTTATTAAACATCGATGGCGCGCTCAATAAACTCGGCTTGCGATTGCAAAAAAAGCTCAGCAAAAGCGAAGAAAAAAACGACTTCGCAGAGGGCTTTGTCGCGGCGACACTGCTGTTTTGCGTAGGTGCGATGGCGATAGTAGGTTCAATTGAAAGCGGGCTCGCTGGTGAGCGCAGTATAATTTTTACCAAGTCAATTCTCGACTGCGTGAGCGCGATGATACTCGCTTCGACCTTCGGTTTCGGCGTGCTTCTTTCGGCTGTAATTGTGCTCATTTATCAAGGCGTAATCGAGTTTTTTGCGAGCTTTTTGCAAAATATTCTGACCGAGGAATTAGTCGCGCAAATCTCGGCGGCAGGCGGAATAATGATACTCGCAATCGGCTTAAACATGGCACTCAAATCCGACATAAAAGCGGCGAATTTACTGCCGGGATTCTTGTTCGCGATTGCGTATTTTTACTTGATATTATGAGGCTATGAAATGAAGAAAATATTTACAATTATATACTTATTTTATCCAAGCGTGTTAGTTTTTTTGTATTGTATACTTGCCTATTATAGCAACACATCAGAAGCAATGATTTTTGTACTTGTATACTTAATAACAATTGTAGCTGTTGTCTTCTTTTTCAAATATAATTTATGCAGATTTAAAGCACTCGTATCAGGTTTTTTCTTGTCGCCGTTATCTCCTTTAATTATTGCAATACGGGAATTACTTTTATATACAAACAAAGCTGATGGTTTATATGCGGCAATTTGGCAATATGCGTTTATATTTGTAATCGCTTGCATGGTTTATTATGTACTCCCATTTATAATAATTTCGATTATTATCAAAAAATGCAAACATTAAATAACCCCAAAACGAGGTGAATTCATGCCTAAAATAAATATTCTCGCTCGTGAGGTCAGCGAATTAATCGCCGCGGGCGAGGTCGTCGAACGCCCTGCGAGTGTCATAAAAGAGCTCGTCGAAAACTGCGTAGACGCAGGTGCGAAGCAGGTTACTGTCGAGATTTTAGGCGGCGGAGTGAGCTTTATGCGCGTCACCGACGACGGCTGCGGAATCGCTTTTGACGAAGCTCCGAAGGCTTTTCACCGCCACGCAACCAGCAAAACTGCAAGCAAAGAAGATTTAGAAAACATAGTGACAATGGGATTTCGCGGGGAAGCGCTTGCTTCTGTCGCGGCAGTTTCAAAAATAGAAATGCTCACAAAGCGCTCGGAAGATAAAACAGGCACGCTTTACAAAATTCACGGAGGCGATTTTGAAACGGCTTCGCACATGGAAACCGGCTGTCCCGACGGCACAACAATCATAATCCGCGAGCTTTTTTACAACACACCCGCCCGCCTAAAATTCCTCAAAAAAGACATCTCCGAAGCGAACGCAGTTCAAGCTGTCGTGGACAAGCTGATTTTAGCGCATCCGCACATAGCTTTTCGGTTTCTGCGCGATAATAAGCCCGTGCGGATTACCGCGGGTGACGGCGAGCTGTACAGCGCGCTGTACTCGGTTTTCGGTAAACAATTCGCTGTAAGTCTCACTCCCGTTGACTTTGCACAGCATGGCATTAAAATCAGCGGCTTTATTTCGTCGCCGCTTTTCTGCCGCGGAAACCGCACTATGCAATACTTTTTCCTCAATTCCCGCCCCATAAAATCCTTACAAATCATGGCGGCGATGGAGGAAGCGTACAAAAACGCCGCACCGACAGGGAAATATCCCGCCTGCGCCCTTAAAATTGAAATTAACCCGCATGAAGTGGACGTAAACGTACACCCGGCGAAGACGGAAGTCCGTTTTGCCAATGACAGCGCGGTTTTTGACACTGTTTACTTTGCGGTAAAGAACGCGCTTTTAAATGCAGAAAACGTAAAGGAAATAGAAATTCCTCAAGTAAAAAATGAATACATTCCGCCACCGCCGCCTCTCGAAAAGCCCGCATTTCAACAGACCTTAACACCCGCTCCCGCACTCAACGCGAGCAAAGCGGAATTTATCGTAACAAAAACGCCGATAATTCCTGCACCGCCGCCGATTTTCAACCCTGCACCATTGCCGCCTGTAGGGGCACGCATTGCGCGCCCGTTGGATTCGCAGACCTATGAAATCCCCGCAGAACCCGAGCCAAAACCCCAACTACGCATAATCGGCGAGCTTTGGAAAACCTACATTATATGCGAAGAAAACGAAAATCTCGTCCTGATTGACAAGCACGCCGCCCATGAAAGAATCTGCTTTGAAAAGCTCAAAAAAGAATTCACAGCGACCTCTCAGTTACTCGCCGAAAGCATTTTCGTGAAGTTCGATATGCGCTGTTGGGACGCATTACAACAGGGTCGAGAGACTCTGCTCGACGCAGGAATTGACATAATTCCGCTCAAAAGCTACGAAATTGAAATAATCGCACTGCCTGAAATACTTATTGGCGATAATATTGAAGCAGTTTTGAGTGAAATAGCAGAGATTTTCGCTGAAAGCGGAGGTTCGGAAATAGGCACAGAGAGCATTTTTAACGAGGTTTTGCACTCAATTGCCTGCAAGGCTTCCATAAAAGCAAACGATAAAAGCATAATTTCGGACTTGGAACAGCTTGCAAACGCTGTCATGAACGACAAAAATCTGCGCTTCTGCCCGCACGGCAGACCGATAATCACGCAAATCAGCAGACGCGAAATCGAAAAAAATTTCGGGAGAACTTGAATGTCAATGTCGAAAAAAACTTTTATAGTGGTGGTTTGCGGCGCCACTGCTTCGGGTAAAACCGCGCTGGCTGTGGATTTAGCCGAGCGTTTCGGCGGCGAAATCATAGGCTCTGACTCTATGCAAATTTACAAAGGCATGAGCATAGCCACCGCCAAGCCGACAGCCGAGGAACTGCGCGGAATTCCGCATCATCTAATAGATTTTTTAGAGCCGCGTGAGGTCTTTTCAGTCGCGGATTACGTAGAGCTCGCACGGGCGAAAATCACCGAGGTAACAGCACGCGGCAAACTGCCGATTTTATGCGGCGGAACGGGGCTTTATATAAACTCGCTGATTGACAACATTGAGTTCGCCGAGGTCGAAGCCGACATGGATTTCCGCGCAAAAATGCAGAAAAGGGAAGCCGCCGAGCTTCTTGATGAACTGCGCTTCAAAGACCCCGAAGCGGCGTCAGAGCTACACGAAAACAATAAAAAACGAGTAATCCGCGCCTTGGAGGTTCTGCACGTCACGGGTAAGACCATGAGCGAGCATAAAGCCGCCAGCCGACTGAATCCGTCGCCCTACGAGCCGCTGATGCTGCGAATAGAATTTCACAGAAACGAATTATATGAACGAATCGACAGAAGAGTAGATTTAATGCTTGAAGCGGGGCTTTTGAGCGAAGCTCAGGAATTCTATCGTAGGGTCGGGTTTCCACGCCCGACCGAAAACACGCAAACCGCAACACAAGCCATCGGTTGCAAAGAGCTCCTGCCTTATCTGAGCGGCGAAGCCGAGCTTGCCGAATGTATCGAAAATTTAAAGAAAATAACGCGAAATTATGCAAAGCGGCAGCTGACGTGGTTTAAAAAAGATTCGCGGATTCACCTGCTGACGCCCGAAAAAGCCTTTATTGAAGCCGAAAAATTAATATTAAATGTTATAACACAAATTAGTTGACAAGCCGTCCTATTTGTGTTATAATATTCTATAGTATTATTTTGGAAAGGGAAGAAGGAAATGGCTAAGGACATAAATTTGCAAGATGTTTTCTTAAATCAAGCGAGAAAAGAACGCATCCCCGTGACAATTTACATCACGAACGGCTTTCAGTTCAAGGGCACGGTCAGAGGCTTTGACAGCTATATTGTCATTCTCGACACCGACGGGAAGCAAAACATGATTTACAAGCACGCGATTTCGACAATCACACCGCTGAAGGCTATTTCTGTCTTCGATGTTTTCGACAAAGAAGAGCAGGCATCGCAAAGCCGCAATGAATGAGAAAAACACAGCAATAAATACCACGCTAATCCTTAAAGTAATTTGGGTATTGCTCAGCTTATTTTTTGTTATCTTGATGGCGAGCCAGTTTTACATTTATTTTTACAACCCGCTCGTAATCGAAACCGCCATGCTTTACGAAACCTCCGAAACAGTAAACTTCAAGGGTGTGCACATTCGCAATGAACGCTTAGTGAGATACGGCGGCGCAGATGTAGTTTCGTACATTCACCCCGACGGCTCAAAGCTCGGCAGAAACTCAGTCGTAGCGCAGAGCTACAGAGTTATCGAGGATATTTTAATTCAAAGAAGAATCGACGAATTAACCGAGCGTGTGCAGCTGCTTGAAAGCGCGCAAACAATGACAACCACCGATAATTCTCAGCTTGAATCCTATATTAACCAGATAACTAACCGCCATACTCTTCTGCTCGGGCAGACAGTTGCAAGCGATTACGGTGCGGTTGACAGCCATAAAAGCGAGTATATTTCCTTGCAAAGCAGACGGCGGATTCTCATGGGAGACGAAACTGATTACAACGAGCAGATTAATCTGATGAACAGTGAAATCGCGGCTTTGAGAGCGCAGATGAGCACATTACCGAGAAACATATCAATAGACGACGCGGGTTATTTCGTAAGCGTGGTTGACGGATACGAGGGATTGCTGAACTTCGATAAGCTCATGACGATTTCAAGGGAAGAAATTGAAAATATAATAAGACAGCCGATGCTCGATGTTGCCGGCGATATAATCGGCAAGATGATTGACGGGTACAACTGGCGTTTTGCAGGGCTCATAAGCACCGAAAGAGCTAACGCGCTCAAGCTTTTCGAGGGTACAACTGTGGAATTCAGAACAGGCGGCAGTACTCAAGCCGTAAAAGCGACAATTCTAAGGCAAATCCGCATTGAAGACGGAATGAGCATTTTTATCTTCGAGTGCGACGTATTAACTCCCGAGTTCGCGTCGCGGCGGGTTTCGCAGTTTAGTATACTGCTTGACAGCTTCAAGGGGATTCGCATCCCGACAAGGGCTGTGCATATAAATGCAGACGGCGAACAGGGCGTGTTTGTGCAGAGGGGTGCAGAGCTTGTTTTCAGAAGAATCGAGGTTATAACCATAGAAAGCGATTACTTTTTAGTTGAAGACACCACGGATATAACAGGCTTCATCTCACTTTACGACAGCGTGGTGGTAAGAGGCAGAGACTTATACGAAGGAAAAATAGTTCAATGACCGAGTTTAATAATATTTCGGAAAATTTTAAGCAAATAACAGAAAACGTCGAAAACGCAAGAATTAATCATGGCAGAAAAGACGAAATCCGCATAATGGCAGTGACGAAGGGCGTTCCTTACGAGAAAGTAAACCATGCGATTGAACTCGGAATAGACCTGCTCGGCGAGAACAGAGCGCAGGAATTCTTGCAAAAAGAGCCTTTTTATGCAAGAAATACAAAGAAAATCGAAATTCATTTCATTGGGGGCTTGCAAAATAACAAAGTTAAGTATATAATTGATAAGGTGAGCGTTATTCAATCGGCAGATTCCATGAAGCTGCTCGCGGAAATAAACAAGCGCGCCGCGGCACACAAGCTCGTAATGGACGTGCTCGTTGAAATCAACATTGGCTGTGAATGGTCAAAAAACGGCATAGAAGCAAGCGCGCTCCCCGAGCTGCTCGCCGAAGCGCAGGAGCTTGAAAACGTAAGACTGCGCGGGTTAATGGCGATTCCGCCTGTTGATGCAGAGGAAAAAATATACGCAGATATGCAGAAGCTTTTCGCAGACGCAAAGGCAAGCGTCAGACAGCCGGACGTGTTCGACACTTTATCCGTGGGAATGTCCGGGGATTATATAACGGCAATAAAACACGGCGCGAATATTATAAGAATAGGAAGCGCCCTGTTTGGAAGCAGATAAATAAGCAAATACTAAACAAAAAGAGTAAAAAGTAAAAATGAAAGGACAGGAAAATCATGGGATTAGGTAATTTTATCGGGAAAATCACAGGAACAGGCTTCATCGACGGAGACGGCGAAGGCACTGAATTCAACGATGATACCCCAACAGTCAGCTCGCGCTTCAGTGACGACTTCGGCTACGGAAGCTCAAGCACATCAAAGCCAACAGGAAGTAAAGTTCTGTCGATTGCAGCAACCACGCACTTACAGGTAATCGTATTCAAACCGCAGAAGTACAGCGAAGCGGCGGAAATCGCAGACCATTTCAAGAGCAAGAAAACTATCGTCCTCAACCTTGAAAACACGAACAAGGACGTAGCTAACCGCCTTATCGACTTTTTGGGTGGCGTGGCTTACGCGGGCGACGGCGACCTGAAAAGAATCTCGAACACTACTTACATGATAGTGCCGTTTAACGTTGAAATTTCGGGCGACACTATTGAAGAACTCGAGAGCTCTTCAGACTTATTCTAAAAAAGAGAACCCCATTTTGAAAGGATTTTAAAAATGAATGCAAAGGAAATTTCGTCAAGAAAATTTGACAGAGGCTTTAACGGATATAAGCCGGACGAAGTGGACGAGTTTTTAAGAGAAATATCAACAGAATTCTCGCAGCTCCAGTCGGATAACCGCGATTTGGAGAAGAAGCTTGAAGTCCTCGCTGACAAAGTGCGCGAATACCGCGACGACGAAGACGCAATAAAGGAAGCCATGCTCGGCGCGCAGAAGCAAGGCAACGCGACTATTGCAGAAGCAAAGGAGCGGGCGAAAAAAATCGTCGAGGACGCGCAAAACAAATCGGACACAATGCTCGCGGAAGCAAGAGACGAAAGCACGCGGCTAAGGGAAGAAGCGGACTTAAATTTAAAGAACGCCAACGACGAAGCTAAAAGAATCGAAAACGAAGCCGCCGCCAAGCTTGCGAGAATGGAAGAGGAATACAAAAACAGACTCGACACAAACAAAGAAATCCTTTCGAGAACCAAGACAGAGGTAGTTCGCTTCAGACAAAAGCTGCTTGAAGATTTTGAGCGCGTAACAGGTATCATGGAAGCGATTCCGGAATCCTGCGAGAATGAATTCATCGCGAAAACGCTGACTGACTATCAAAAGGAGAAGAACGTCACGCTCAAAAAGCCTGCTGTTAAGCCTGTGCCGGCGGCACAGGCGCAGGAGACTCCGAAGCAAGCACCACCGCCTGCTTTAAAAGCACCCGAGCCTGAAAAGGCAGAAGGCGACACGCTTTTCGAGGAATTCGCGGCGAAGATGCTTGAGGACAAGAAGTCAACCTCTTTTGAAATGAAGATGGAAGACGGCTTCCTTGCAGACTTAACTACCGACATCGGCTTTGAGCCCGTCTTCGATGAAGAGGAAGAAGCGGACGAAACCACAGAAATAAATTCAGAGGTTTTCCCGTCTGATGAAGATGCCGCAGAAGCCGACGCTACGCCCTTTTACAAGAAAACGCAGGGCACCGTAAAAGAGCGCGAGGTGTTAGAATTCGGCAGTAATGCAAAAAACGCCAAGAAAAAGTAAAATATTTAACGCGGAGAAATCTCCGCGTTTTATAGAAAGAAGAAGAAACCCGTTTAGAAAGGAACAACATGAAAAAATGTAACAATTGCGGCGCAGAAGCCTACAGAAATGAATCAAGATTCTGCAAATCCTGCGGCACAGGCTTACCCGAGCACGACAACGCCGCGCCCAACATCAACATCTGCACTAATACGCAGTGCGGTCAGCACACAGGAAAATTCATCTACCCCAACGAAACGCACTTCTGCGATATGTGCGGAAGCAAAACTGTATTCGCAGGTTAATTCGCTAATTCAAGGCATAATTGATTTTACGGACGCCATTAATGGCGTCCCTACAGTCGCGTAATTTAATAAAGTAGGGGCGCACATTGCGCGTCCGACGATTAAAAAGAACAGAGGAAACAACGATGTCAAAAGATTACAACAGTACATTAAATTTACCGAAAACCGAATTCCCAATGCGGGCTAACCTGCCCGAGCGTGAGCCCGCAATGCTCGAAAAATGGGAGAAAGAAAGAAGCTATTACAAATTAGCGGAGAAGAACAAAGCATTACCAAAGTACATTCTGCACGACGGCCCGCCTTACGCGAACGGCGATATTCATATGGGTCACGCGCTTAATAAAATATTAAAGGATATAATCGTAAAATTCAAGGCTATGACAGGCTTTTCGACGCCCTTCGTGCCCGGATGGGACTGTCACGGTTTGCCGATTGAGCTGCGCGCGCTTAAAGAACTCGGCATTGATAATAAGAAGGTTGACGTGGCGGAGCTTCGCAAAAACTGCCGCGAGTTCGCCATATCCTGCCTTGACAGACAGAAAGAACAGATGAAGAGAATCGGCTCGTGGGCTGATTATAACAATCCGTATCTGACAATCGCGCCCGACTTTGAAGCAAAACAGATTGAAATGTTCGGCGAGATGTATAAAAAAGGCTACATTTACAGAGGTTTAAAGCCTGTGCATTGGTGTGCAGACTGCAAAACCGCCCTCGCCGAAGCAGAAATTGAGTACGAAGACGACGAGTGCTTCTCGATTTATGTAAAATTCCCTGTTACAGACGACAAGGGAAAATTCAAAGACATAGATTTGAGCAAGGCTTACGTGCTTATTTGGACGACGACAACCTGGACGCTTCCCGGGAACTTAGCAATCTCGCTCGGACCCGCTTACGACTACACTTTTCTTAAAGTAGAAGACGAAGCGAATCCCTCGTTCGGCGATTATGTTCTTGTTGCGAAGGAGCTTGCGGAAGAAGTTGCAAAGCAGTGCAAAATAGAAAAGTACTCATTAGTCGGCGAATACAAAGGCGCGGACTTAGACTTAATAGAAACCGCGCATCCTTTCCTGCCGCGCAAGAGTATAGTTATAACAGGCGACCACGTCACGCTCGAAAGCGGAACAGGCTGTGTTCACACTGCGCCCGGCTTCGGCGTTGAAGACTACGAGGTTTGCAACTCTTATAAGGGACTATTCGAGATTATCGTTCCCGTTGACGAAAACGGCAGAATGACCGCCGAAGCGGGCGCGAACATCGCAGGAATGAAAACCGCAGAAGCAAATAAAATCATCGGCGAAGACTTAAAAAGTAAGAACTTGCTTTTCGCCGCAACAAGATTCACCCACTCGTATCCGCACTGCTGGCGTTGCCGCGAGCCGATTATATACCGTGCGACAGACCAGTGGTTCTGCGCGGTCAGCAAGTTTAGAGATGAAACCATAAAAGCAATTAACGAGACGAAGTGGATTCCCGCTTGGGGCGAGGACAGAATCCTCAACATGGTTCGCGACAGAAGCGACTGGTGCATTTCGCGTCAGCGCAGATGGGGCGTGCCGATTCCTGTGTTTTACTGCAAGGACTGCGGCGAAGCTTTATGCGACGACCGCACGACAAAAGCGACCTCGGATTTGTTCAGAAAAGAAAGCGCGGACGCGTGGTATATAAGAGAAGCCTCGGAATTCCTACCTGCTGACGTTAAATGCGCCTGCGGCTGCGGCAGCTTCGAGAAAGAGCTCGACATTTTTGACGTTTGGTTTGACTCGGGCGTTTCGCACGCGGCAGTCTGCGGTCAGCGCGAGGAATTAACTAATCCTTGTGATTTATATTTAGAGGGTAGTGACCAATTCCGCGGCTGGTTTCAATCGTCACTGTTGACTTCCGTTGCAGTTTACAACCGCGCGCCCTACAAAGCCGTCAGCACGCACGGTTGGGTTTTAGACGGCGAGGGCAAGGAAATGCACAAATCCAAAGGCAACGTAATCCCGCCCGCGTACATTGTTGACAAATACGGTGCGGACGTTTTGCGGCTTTGGGTTGCTTCGCTTGATTTTCATTCGGACGTGAAAATTTCCGATGATTTGTTGAAGCAGATTTCCGAAACATACAGGAAAATCCGCAATACGGCGCGTTATATCCTCGGCAACTTAGGCGACTTTTACCCCGAAGCGGATTCGGTTGATGTAAACGAGCTTGAAGAGCTTGACAAGTGGGCGTTAAACTGCTTTGATGCGCTCGTTGAAAAGGTCGTAAAATCATACGAGGACTTCGATTTTTACTACGCTTATCACGCGGTTAATAACTTCTGCGTGGTTGATATGTCGAACTTCTATCTTGATATTTTGAAGGACAGATTATACTGTGAGGAAACAAAAGGACAAAAGCGCAGAAGCGCGCAAACCGCGATTTACACTATATTGCACGGGCTTACAAAGCTCATCGCGCCGATTCTTTGCTACACGGCTGACGAGATTTGGGCAGAGCTTCCCAAGCTTGCAAATGATGATAAAAACAGCATAATCTTCAACCAAATGCCCGCGAAAACAGGCGTAAGCGTAAGCACGGAATTCATTGCGAAGTGGACGAAAATCAAAGAAATCCGTGATTTAGTTTTAACTGCGCTCGAACAAAAACGTGCAGAAAAAGTAATCGGTAAATCGCTTGAAGCAAAAGTAATTCTCAAAGGCGGCGAGGATTTATCAGCGTTGCTTTCGGAGCTCGCGTCTGCGTTTATAGTTTCGCAGGTTGAGCTTGAAAAAGGCGCAGAAGCCGCCGCCGGCTCGGCGGTTGAAATCATCGTGCAAAAAGCCGGCGGCGTGAAGTGTCCGCGGTGCTGGATTTATTCGGAAAACGCAAATGAAAACGAGCTTTGCGCGAGATGCTCGCAAGTAGTAAAAGCATGAAACTATTTATAAGTACGCGCGGTCTTTTAACGCGGCTGATTATACTGCTATCAATCGCAGTGTTAATCGCGGTTGACAGGTTTACGAAGTGGCTCGCAGTTGTTAATTTGAACGAAATCGGAAAGCCGCGCTCCGTGAACATTATCAGCATAAACGACACGAATATTTTGAATTTCACATACGTTGAAAACACAGGCGCGGCGTTCAGTTTTCTGCAGGGGCACAGGCTTTTTCTGATTATTACAACGAGCCTGCTTGTGACAGGCGTGTTGATTTTCCTTCTCACTGACAGACTGAAAGCAAGCTGATGATTGCCGCGCTGACGCTTGTTGTCGCGGGCGGCGCGGGAAACTTAATCGACCGCGTGTTTTACGGCTTTGTTGTTGACTTTATCGACTTTGAAATTATAAATTTTGCGATATTTAACTTTGCAGATATTTGCGTAGTGACGGGCGTGTTTATTGCCGTGTTCGCGTCAATAAGGGAAGAACTGATGAACAATAAAAACAAAGCAAAAAAATACGATGATTTATAACGAAGCAGAAGCTGGGAAAAGGCTTGACAAGTGGATTTCAGAGAGCTTTGAAGGCATATCGCGGAGCATGGCGGCGAGCCTCATAGAAGCGGGAAATTGCACAGTTAATAATGTCATAATCGCGAAAAATTACAAGCTAAAAACAGGCGACGAGGTCTCGCTTATAATTCCCAACGCGAAGCCCGTAGGCATTATTCCCGAGGAAATGCCGATTGAAATTATCTACGAAGACGATGATTTGTTAGTCGTGAATAAGCCGCGCGGAGTCGTCGTTCACCCCGCGCACGGCAACGAAAGCGGAACTTTAGTGAACTTCCTTATGCACCACTGCGGCGATTCACTATCGGGCATAAACGGCGAAATCCGCCCGGGAATCGTACACAGAATCGACAAAAAAACAAGCGGCTTACTGCTCGTCGCGAAGAACGATTTCACGCATACGAGGCTCGCCGAGCAGCTTAAAAACCGCAGTGTCACGCGCGAATACCAGGCAGTTGTGAGCGGCGTTGTAAAGGAATCGGGAACTGTAAACGCGCCGATTGGCAGACATAAAATCAGAAGAAAAGAAATGGCTGTGAACGGCTTGAATCCGCGCGAAGCGGTCACGCATTACGAAGTCATGAAGAATTACGAAAACGCGACACACCTGCGAATCCGCCTTGAAACGGGGCGCACGCATCAAATCCGCGTTCACATGGCGTATATCGGGCGCGCGGTTCTCGGTGATGAAGTCTACGGAAACGGAAAACCGAAATGGCTCGAAGGGCAGTGCCTGCACGCTAACAAGCTCGGCTTCACTCACCCGCGGACTGAAAAATACATGGAATTTGAAAGCGAGCTGCCGGAGTATTTTTTGAAGCTGCTGGGGCAGTTGAGGGAGAGGTAAAATCAAAGAGTGTTTATATAATGCATAGAGGAGATTATTATGGGATTGTTTAGCTTTAAAAAGAAAAATCAAAAATCAAATGCTGAGATTTTTCTTAATAATATAACTGATATGTTTGGTGAACCTTATATTATTCGCACAGTAAAGCATGAGAATAACAGTTTACCTATTTCGGTTATGTTTTGGCGTGATATTCCCGAGGAAGGCATTTTAACATCTGTCACATACGGATTATCAGAAGCGAATCATCCTGATTGGAAATATAGCAAACCTGAAATTATTTTATCATTAGAAACCGATGATGAAAGCTGGGGAATAGGGACAGCTATCTTTGCTTCTGATTTTCAAGGAGAGAAGTCTTTTACATATGGCTCGATTTTCACAACAGATACTCCTATTTCAAACGAAAGTGAGATGACCGGATTCTTTGTTTTTGCACCCTCATTTTTAGAGCAAGCTGATGCAACAATACACCTGCCTGATTATAAGGTTCATCTTAGTGGTATGTATCCTATTTATAAAGAAGAAGTTGATGTTTATAATGAAATAGGCTTAGAAAAATTTTGGAAACACCCGAATTTTGATTTATATAACGTCAATAGAAAGCGAGTTATTATAAACAAATAACTTCACATTATAAGCATTAAACAAACATTAATATTTAAGGTAAAAACCAACCATGAACCTTAACACTTAGCGTAATAAAATATAATGAGGACTAAATGAATATCATATTTACAAAGCAGGCGGTAAAACAAATAGAGAAGCTTGACAAACCTACAAAACAGCGTATAAAAAATGCCGTAAATAAAATTCCGCTTGGTGATATAAAACAATTGCAAGGAACAAAAAGTATATTATTTAGGCTTCGTGTGGGTGATTTTAGAATAATATTTGAAATGACAGTTGAAAATATAATAATTCGGTATGTTCTTCCGCGCGGGGAAGCATATAAAGGAATATAGGAGGTATTTTATATGTCAACAAGAGAAATGATATGCAATTTAGTTAGCGATAAAATAGAATCAAAAGACCTTGAATTACTCTACGGTTTAGTTTTAAAGTTTATCCCAACTGATATACCCCTCCCCGACGAACTTGAAGCTATTGCCGAAACAGATAACGAAACAGAATTTATAACTTTTGATAAAGTGAATTGGAATTAACCATGAACCTTAACAAAATCTTCTTAATAACCGACGCGGACGGTACGCTTCTCACTGATGACAAGCGGATTCTTGACACCGATAAGGCGGCAATCCGCGAGTTTATTGCGGGCGGCGGCTTGTTCACAATCGCGACTGGGCGCGGCGTTGCGCTTACTAAAATACTTGCGGACGAGCTGAATTTAGAGCTCCCTGCTGTCATATTTAACGGCGCGGCGGTATATGATTTTAAGCGGGAAGCTTTTCTGTGGCAGAGCAAGCTCCCCGACGAAGCGCGCAATCATATGCAATTATTAATGGCGCGGTTTCCCGGGCTCGGGATTGAAATTCTGCGCGGCGATGAGGTTTATGTCCCTGCGACAAACGAGCGCGAGGAAGAGCATATTCGGCTCGGCTGTAAGAATCCGATTCGTTGCAGCTTTGATGAAATTCCGCGCGACAACTGGATTAAAACCCTGCTTGTAGGCGAATTCGAGGCTATTGACGAAGCGATAGATTTTATAAACGAGCAGAGCTTCAAGGACGTGCATATGGTACGCAGTGCGCCGGTTTTTTATGAGATGTTACCCGCGGGCTCGAACAAGGGAACAGGCTTTAAAAAGCTTCTTGAAATCATGAACATAAACGATAAATACATAGTCGCGGCGGGCGATTTCATGAACGACCTCGAAATGCTTCAAATGGCGGACTTGGGAGTCGCGGTAGCGAACGCCGAGGACTGCGTTAAGGACGCGGCGGACTTAACCGTATGCGATAATAACAACGGTGCTGTGCGGGAGATTATTGAGTACTTGAAAAGGGTGAATTAATCATGAAAAAACCGATTTCTTTTCTACTTTGTTTGTTCATAATTATTTCTGCAACCGCGTGCGATTACTGGGGTGAAATTGTTCACGAGGTAAACCGCGAGCTTGCGGCGGCGGCAAACCTTGAATTAATCAGCGACATTGAAAGAAACGCCGAACAGTCCGAGCAAAAAGAAAACGATGAAAACGAAGAAAAAGAAGCATCCGAGGAACCGCGTCAGGAGCGAATAAGAGAGGCTTCGCCGTTGCCTGCACCCGAGCTTGACACGTCCTCGCCCGAGGCTTTCGCCGAAAGCGTTTGGGAGCATTATTCGATTATATTGCAAGACAGGGACGACTTGTTTAACACTGACGAAGGCTTGGATTATATGCAGGAAATTGAACACGCTTTAATGCTGTTTTCGCCTGCTTTTATGAGGGCTTTGGCAGATATTTTTCACAAGGAACACCGAGCGACTTATATAATCCGTGTCGACGGACACAACGACGACCAGTACGGTATCGCGGTTTGGAACAGCAACATAATTGTAACCGTGTATTCTGACAACGACCCCGCGCTCTGCGGAATCACCGCGCCTGTTTTAGCGCATGAAATCGGGCATACGATTCACTATTTAATCGAAGAATACATAAGCGAAGAACAGAGCGAGCGCGACATGGAGGCGTTCAACGGCGAGTTTGAATATGTCGGCGACAGATACGACCGCGTGTGGCGGGAAAAGCTGCACGGAACAACGTTTGCTTATGATTACGGCATGAGTTCCTATTATGAAGATATAGCAACGATATTTGAACTTTTAGTTGAAGACCCCGCCGATATGACAAAGCGGCTTTCCGACACGTACAGTGAACCGCTTCTGCTAAAAACGCAGTATATCCGCGAAATGACGTATAAATATGTTTCGGACGAGTGCTACTTAATTTTCATGCCGCTTTATGAAGCGGAGGAGATTTTAGAGCTCGGAGCGGCGGCGTAGTATTTATATTTTGTGAGGTTGTAATGAAAATAAAAAATCAACTGGAGCAGATTGCAAAATCTTATGACAGACACGTCTTTGAGCATGGAAAAAAGAACGGACTTTCATACGATAACTTGCCGGATTATATTACAAGCCACCCGGATTATCCGCATAGAGTAAAAGAAAATGAAAGCGACTGGGAAGAAGTCAGACGTAAAAAACTAAAAGACTATTTATCACCTGTCCAAAACATGAATTTTATTAACCTTGGTTGCAACTTGAGCCTAATGCTTAAAGGTTATGACAAATGGTTGTCAACATATTTCGGTGTTGATATTAGCAAGGAAACCATTCATCTGCTTTACAAATATGTTGTGGAAAATAGTTTGTCAATCGGCTCTCTATACTGTGGAAGTGTACACAAAACACCATTTGCTGAAAGCTATTTTGACATCGGGGATTGCATCGGTGTTCTTGAATATTTTGAAAGAGATTTTATCTTAAAAGCAATTCAAGAATTTCACCGATTGATGAAACCCAACGGTAAGCTCGTGCTTGACATTCCAAATATCACAAGCCCAAGCGGACGGTCGGCAATGATGGTGGAGGAATATATGGGACGACCTGATAAATTTGATATGTTGCCACATGAATTTGAAGATTTGTTGAAGGGTTATTTTGAAATAGAAGATTCAGACATGATTTGTGCTAAAAGTCGTGGTGAAAGTTATATGGGGAGTATGTGTTACTACTTTTTAAAATGTAAAAAATAATCTACCGAAAATAATTATTATCTATCATAATAAATTCAAAATAAAGGAGCAGAAACCTATGGAGAATTCAGTAAACGAAAAGAATATAGAAAGATTCAGCGGATATGCGGATTTATATAATGCGGTTCGTCCTATTCCTCCCCCAATAATTACAAAAGCCGTTTTGCTGTATTTGAAAAATAATCCCGACGTCGTTGTAGATTTAGGGAGCGGCACAGGACTGTCTGCGTTGATATGGAAAGACATAGCCAAAACTGTAATCGGAATTGAACCTAACGATGATATGCTCAGCGAAGCGGAAAAAACCATAACCGCAGTAAACATTTCGTTTCAAAAAGGATTATCAAATGATACGGCACTTTCTTCCGAATCCGCAGATGTTGTGGCAGTTTCACAAGCGTTCCATTGGTTTCCGATTGACAGTACATTGGAAGAAGTATACAGAATATTGAAACACGATGGTATTCTCGCAATCTTTGACTGCGACTGGCTTCCGGCGGTTGATTGGAGGGTTGAGGAAGCATTTGATAAAATCAGAATTAAAGCTGATAAAATCTGCGAATCCGAAGAAAAACACGCAATCCGAAACGATAAAAGCTCGTATGTAAATAGGATTAACACATTCGGAAAATTTCGGTTCGCAAAAGAAGTGGTTTGTCATAATGTCGAGAAATGTAATCACGAAAAAATAATCGGGATTGCACTCAGTCAAGGCGGTATTCAAGACGCATTAAAGCTTGACAAAGCATTTCAAAATGATGTTGATGAGTTTTGCGATTTGGTAAAATCAAACCTTAACAGCGAGTTTGAAATTATTTTCTCGTACAGATTAAGACTTGCAATTAAGTAACTATATTTCTATCTAATAAATTCAAAATAAAGGAGCAGAAACTTATGGACAAAGAACTCAAAAAGCGGCTTCAAATCACCGCTACCAAGGTACGAATGGGAATCATTGAGGGCGTTTACAACGCGAAATCCGGTCACCCCGGCGGCTCGCTTTCAATCGCCGACACAATCACCTACCTCTACAATCACCTCATGAACGTTGACCCCGCGAACCCGAAAATGCCCGACCGCGACAGATTTGTTCTGTCGAAGGGGCATTGCGCGCCTGCTTTGTATTCGGTTTTGGCGAACCGCGGCTTTTTCCCGGTGGACGAGCTCAAAACCCTGCGCAAGAGCGGCTCACGTCTGCAGGGACACCCCGTCATGGACAAAGTCCCCGGCGTCGACATGAGCACAGGCTCGCTCGGACAGGGAATCTCGGTGGCTTGCGGAATGGCGCTGTCGGGCAAGGTCAGCGGCGACAGCTACAGAGTTTATGCGGTTCTCGGTGACGGCGAAATACAAGAAGGCATGGTTTGGGAAGCCGCGATGTTCGCCGCGCATTATAAACTTGATAATTTATGTGCAATTCTCGACAACAACGGCTTGCAAATCGACGGCAAAATCGACGACGTTATGTCGCCGAATCCGATAGACGAGAAGTTTAAGGCGTTCGGCTGGAACGTGATTTGCATAGATGCGCACGATTTTGACCAAATCGAGAAAGCGTTTTATGAAGCGCAGTGCAAAACAGGACAGCCGACTGTGATTATTCAAAAGAGCGCAAAGGGCAAGGGTGTCAGCTTCATGGAAAACCAAGTCGGCTGGCATGGTGCCGCACCTAATGACGAGCAGTACGCAACGGCAATGAGCGAATTACAGGCGACTCTTGCAGAACTGGAGGGCAAATAAAATGGAAAAAATTGCAACAAGAATCAGCTACGGCAACGCGCTCAACGAGCTTGTGAAAAAACGCCCCGATTTATTTGTGCTTGATTCGGACGTTTCCTGCGCGACCATGACTAATATTTTCGGGAAAGAAAACCCCGACAGACACTTCAACTGCGGGATTCAGGAATGTAATATGCTCGGCGTAGCCGCAGGAATCGCGTCAACAGGAAAGCTTGTTTTCGCAAGCGCGTTCGCTATGTTCGCGGCAGGGCGTGCTTATGAAATCGCCCGCAACAGCATAGGCTATCCTAAGCTGAACGTGAAAATCGGCGCAACTCACGCTGGCATTTCTGTCGGCGAGGACGGCGCGTCGCACCAATGCTGCGAGGATATTGCACTCATGCGCACTATTCCCGGCATGACGATAATTAACCCAGCCGACGACGTTGAAGCGAGAGCGGCAGTAGTCGCAATGGCTGACTACGAGGGCCCGACATATCTGCGTTTCGGCAGGCTTCCAGTGCCTGTTTTCAACGACGCCGCAACTTATAAATTTGAAGTCGGCAAAGGCATAACCCTGCGTGCTTCCGAGAATGACGATATTACAATTATCGCAACAGGCTTGCTTGTTTATCCCGCAATCGAAGCGGCTGAAGAGCTTGCGAAAGAGGGCATTAACGCTCGTGTAATCAACATTCATACTATTAAACCGCTTGATGAAGAGCTTGTCCTCAAAGCCGCGCGCGAAACAGGGAAAATCGTCGTCGCGGAAGAACATTCAATCATCGGCGGGCTCGGCTCTGCTGTTGCGGAATTAGTTTCCGAGAAATGCCCTGTTCCTGTTACAAAGCTCGGCGTAAACGACACATACGGCTATTCCGGACCTGCTGTACAGTTATTGGAGGAATTCGGACTTACAACCGCAGGCGTTATCGCAACTGTTAAAAAGGCATTGGGTAAATAATTTTAAAGGGGGAATATTTCCCCCTTTTATTTTTGGCTCTATTTATATAATGGGAGGTTGTAACAGCGAATGGAATCTGCGTTTTATGGATACTATTTTGTTATTAGAAATTGTATCTCAAGCACTTGGGAAAAAGAAGAATTAGAAAGAATAAAAACATATTTATTAAATAATAAATTTACTGACAAAGGAAAAGGCTTATTTACTCATAACGAAACCTTTCTTTCATTACAGTTTATGCTTGTTAAAGATTACAATTCATGGAGCAGTAATAATTATAATAGAAAAAAGGCAAATTACATTAGCATTGTGACATTAAAAGATTTAGAGCCGCTTGTAAAGAAATTCTTCAAGGAATTTGAAAGTTTTATTGGCTGGTATGTTATTGAGGAAAAAGACAACGATTAACTTCGCATTATAAGCATTATCTAAATTTCAAAAACTCAAAAAATATTTCTTGCAATTATTTCCAAAATATGATATAATTAATTAATTTGAGTAAAATTAGTAGGGGCGCGCATTGCGCGTCCGAGGAGATAAAAATGTTACTGCTTAAAAACGCTCGTGTTGTTGATTACACAACGGTTACAGACAAAATACAAGACATTCTAATCAACGCGGGGGAGATAATTAAAATATCCGAAAACATCGAAGCAGAGGCGAACAAAGTCATTGACTGCGCGGGTTTGGTGGCTATTCCGGGACTTTTCGATATGCATGTTCATGCCCGTGACCCCGGGCAAACTCATAAAGAAAATCTGCTCACCTGCGCCGAAGCGGCGGCGGCGGGTGGCGTTACAGGCTTCCTGTGCATGCCGAATACTGAGCCTGTCATTGACAGTGTGGAAACTATAAATTATATCACGGAAAAAGCAAAAGACTGCAAAGTTAAAATTCACGTTTCCTGCGCGATTACAGAGAAGCAGGAGGGGAAAACACTCTGCGATTTCGCCGCACTCGCAAAGGCTGGAGCAGTTGCAATAACCGACGATGGCAGACCCGTCAAAAGCGCGCAGTTAATGGGCGAAGCGATTATAAAAGGCGACGATTTGAAGCTTGCGGTCATTTCGCACTGCGAGGATTTAAGCATAGCCTGTGGCGGCGCGATGAACGCGGGGCTTGTGAGTATTCAGCTCGGCGTTCGCGGGATTCACCGTTCGAGCGAAAACATAATGACTTCGCGCGAGATTGACCTTGCGCGGGATTTATACGGAAAAGTGCATATAGCGCACGTTTCCACCAAGGAAGCCTGCGCGAAAATCCGCGCCGCAAAAGAAGAGGGCGTAGGCGTGACCTGCGAAACCGCGCCGCATTATTTTGCACTTACGGAAGAAGCACTGCGCACGCGCGACGCCGATTACCGCATGAATCCGCCTCTGCGCCTGCAAGCCGATGTAGACGCGATTATTGAAGCGATTGCGGACAAAACAATTGACTGCATTATCACCGACCACGCGCCTCATTCACCGGAAGAAAAAGCGGATTTCAGAAGCGCGCCGAACGGCGTTATAGGCTTAGAAACCTCGCTCGCTGCCACGCTGACGTTCCTGTATCATACAGGCAAAATCGACCTTTTCGATGTAGTGCGCCTTATGTGCGTGAATCCGCGCAGAATCCTCGGAATTGATGGCGGGAAATTAGAAGTCGGCGAGGCGGCGGATATAACGCTGTTCAATCCCGACGAGGAATGGCTTGTCGAGCCCGAAAAGTTTAAATCAAAATCGAGGAATTCCTGCTTCAAGGGCATGAAGCTGAAAGGCAGAGTTAAGTATACGATTGTGGACGGGGAGGTAGTTTATGAGGATTAAAGAATTTATATAATTGGAGGCTTGAAAATGAAAAACAAAGGAAATCTCTTGTTGTTGCTTTTTACATTAAGCGGAATTTTATTTATTGCTTCGGGTGTCGTAGATGGAGATTGGTTTTTCATACCTATAGGTTTGTGTTTTATTGCTATTGGTTTCATGTTCAAAATGATTATGAAGAACTTGAAATAAAAGCAAACATTTATTAAATTTTTAAAGGAGCCAAAACCATGTCACTTGACCGCTTAATCGAAAAAATCGCGGAAACTCAAAATCCTACTGTAGTCGGCTTAGACCCGAAGCTTGAATATGTCCCCGAGTTTATAAAAGCCGCCGCTTTCGCCGAGCACGGCGAGACGCTTAAAGGCGCGGCGTGCGCGATTCTTGAGTTTAACAAAGGCATAATCGATGCGATTTATAAAGAAGTTCCGGCGGTAAAGCCGCAGCTTGCTTTCTATGAAATGCTGGGTGTGGACGGCATTAAGGCGTTTTATGAAACCTGCGAATATGCGCGGGCGCGCGGAATGTACATCATCGCCGACGGCAAGCGCAACGACATCGGCTCAACCGCCGAGGGTTACGCGGCGGCATATCTCGGAAAAGTGCAAATAGGTGCAAATGAGTTTGAGCCGTTCCCTGTGGATTCCCTAACAGTCAACGGCTATCTCGGCTCGGACGGAATTGAGCCTTTCACTGAAATTTGCGAAGAGTATGATAAAAGTATTTTCGTGCTAATCAAAACATCTAATCCGTCGTCATGGGAGATTCAAGACAAAATGATTGATAATACGCCTGTTTATGAAGTAATGGGCGAGCTTTGCGGCAACTGGGGGTTGCAGTCCTTAGGCAAGTACGGATTCTCGGCGGCAGTCGGCGCGGTTGTCGGCGCGACTTATCCGAAGCAAATCGCAGAAATGCGCGCAAAGCTTCCGTTTATATTCTTTCTGATTCCCGGTTACGGCGCGCAGGGCGGCAAGGGCGAGGACTTAAAAGCCGCGTTTGATTCTCGCGGGCTCGGCGGAATCGTCAACAGCTCACGCGCGGTTATGTGCGCGTGGCAAAAGGAAAAGTGCGACGAGAATGATTACGCAAGCGCGGCACTGCGGGAGGTTCTACGAATGAAAAACGAACTGATAAATATAATAGGAGAAATAAAAATATGAACAAAAAAGCATTTCTGACATTAGAGGACGGCACGGTTTTTGAGGGTGAAAGCTTTGGAGCAGAGGGCGAGCTAATAGGCGAAGTCGTCTTCACGACCTGCATGACAGGCTTCCAAGAAACGCTGACAGACCCGAATTACAGTGGGCAAATCGTGGTGCAGACGTTCCCGATTGCGGGCTGCCCGGGCGCAAACAGCCACGACGACTTGTCGGATTACGGCGGCGCGGCAGGTTTAATCGTGCGTGAGCAGAGCGTAGTAGCGTCGAATTTCCGCTCGGAGGAAACGCTTGACGAGTTCATGAAAAAGCGCGGAATCATCGGACTTTGCGGGATTGACACGCGTAAGCTCGCGCGAATTCTCCGCAAAAAAGGCACGATGAACGGCGTGATTTCAACTACAGAAAGCGCAGATATAAGCAAGCTGAAATCTTTCACACCGGAAATTACTTTAATCAGCGGCACGGAAAGCGTCACGTACAGAGCCGAAAATGCAAAACACAACATCGCTCTAATCGACTACGGGCACAGAAAAAGCATAGTCGCTCTACTTAATAAGCTCGGCTGTAACGTAACAGTTGTGCCTTTCACTGAAACAATAAACCCCGCTGATTTCGACGGCATTGTATTGTCAAACGGCGCGGGAAATCCTGCCGAATGTACAGAAGAAATCGAAGCCGTAAAGGCTCTCATAGCCTCGAAAATCCCGCTTTTGGGAATAGGCTTGGGGCATCAGCTTCTCGCCCTCGCCGCAGGCGGTACGACCGCAAAGCACACGCACGGACACAGAGGCGCAAATATCCCTGTAGTTGACCTTGAATCAGGCAGGACTTATATCACTGCGCAGAATCATGGGTACTATGTTTCAGATTTGCCCGAAGCTGTCGGTAAAATCACGCACATAAATGCAAACGATAAAACCTGCGAGGCGATAAGCTACAGCAGTTTCCCTGCACTGTCAATGCAGTTTGCTCCGTCGGACATGAGCGGAGTGAATGCGACTGCTTATTTGGTGGAGAGGTTCTTGGGGTTGGTGAAATAATTAAAGCAACTGCGAATTAAACCACCCCGTCGCTTCGCGCCACCCCTCCTCGGAGGGGAATTGGGAACATCAAAAGTAAAAATTAATTCCCCTCCGAGGAGGGGTGGCAACCAGTCCGCAGACTGGTTGACGGGGTGGTTGAAATGAGAAATATAGTAAATTATAGTTCACTGCCTTTTAATCCGGAATTGCGGGAAAGAGCAAGAGAATTACGCAAGGCGGGAAACCTATGTGAAGTTATAATGTGGAAGCAGTTTAATAAGAAAAAATTCAAAGGCTACGATTTTGACCGTCAAAAAATAATAGGAAATTACATAGTTGATTTTTATTGTGTTGATTGTGCAGTTGTGATTGAAATTGACGGAAAATCTCACGACAACAAAGAAATTTATGACGGCGACCGCAATAGTTTTATGACGAGCTTAGGTTTAACTGTAATCCGCATACAAGCATACGATGTGCTTAATAATTTAAACAAAGTTATGGAAATGTTGGAAAACCACCCCGCATTGAGCAAACCTATCACGTTCAACTAAATTCCCCTCCGAGGAGGGGTGGCAACCAGTCCGCAGACTGGTTGACGGGGTGGTTCGTAGTTATACTTTTAAGATAGTTAGGAAAAAGGAAAATGTTTGAGTTAATTTTTCATCTCATTATGCAATTTTGGGAAGAATACTTGCAGAAAAAAGGTTAGCAATATGATGCTCACAAAAGTATAAAAGCAAATAAGGTAATTAAGATTATAACATTAAATATAATTGGAATTTTTGGAATGTTAATAGTGTTATTAATCATAGGGATAATAGCTCTTATAATTAAATAACACAACATAGCAAATTATATAAAAGATAAAGAAAAGGAGAATCTTATGCCACTTCGTAAAGACATCAAAAAAATCCTCGTAATAGGCTCGGGGCCTATAGTTATAGGACAAGCCGCGGAATTCGACTATGCGGGAACGCAAGCCTGCCGCGCCCTTAAAGCCGAGGGCTTGGAGGTTGTGCTCGTGAACTCCAACCCCGCGACGATAATGACAGACAAAAACATGGCGGACATAATTTATATAGAACCACTGACTTTGGACAGCGTGAAAAAAATCATCAAGCTCGAAAAGCCCGACAGCCTGCTTTCCACGCTCGGCGGGCAAACAGGGCTGACACTTTCGATGCAGCTCGCGAAGGAAGGCTTCCTTGACGAGCATAACGTAAAGCTGCTCGGCGCGAAGGTTGACACAATCGACAAAGCCGAGGACAGGCAGATTTTCAAGGAAACAATGGAAGCAATCGGCGAGCCCTGCATACCGTCAAAGGTGGTTGAAACCTTGGATGACGCACTTGAAGTCGCGGGGAAATTAGGCTATCCTGTGGTGGTTCGCCCTGCTTTCACAATGGGCGGCTCGGGCGGAGGAATAGCGGGTGACGAAGCGGCTTTGCGCGTAATTGCAGACAACGGCTTGCGTCTTTCGCCGATTACGCAGGTGCTGATTGAAAAAGGAATTTCGGGCTGGAAAGAAATCGAGTTCGAGTGCATACGCGACAGCAAGGGGAACGTGATTACCGTCTGCTCAATGGAAAACGTAGACCCCGTCGGCGTTCACACGGGCGACAGTATTGTTGTCGCGCCTTGCCTTACGCTCTCGGAAAAAGATTTTCAAATGATGAGAACTGCCGCGCTGAACATCGTTAACGCGCTTGGAATCGAGGGCGGCTGTAATGTGCAGCTGGCTCTCAATCCAAACAGCTTTGAGTACGCTGTAATCGAGGTAAACCCGCGCGTCAGCCGTTCTTCCGCGCTCGCTTCAAAGGCGACAGGCTACCCCATTGCAAAGGTTGCGACACGAATCGCAATCGGCTACTCGCTTGACGAAATCCCGAATGCAATCACAGGCAAGACTTACGCCTGCTTTGAACCTGCGCTTGACTATGTTGTCATAAAATTTCCGCGTTTTGCGTTTGATAAGTTCGTCTACGCGAAGAAAACATTAGGCACGCAGATGAAAGCTACGGGCGAGGTTATGTCAATCGGCGTCAGCTTCGAGGAAGCGATGATGAAGGCTGTGCGCGGCGTTGAGCTCGGCTTAGATACGCTGACTAAGCCTGTGTTCGAGAAGCTTACAAACGATGAAGTAATCGCCAAGCTCAGCGACATTGACTGCGACAGAATCTTCTGCATATTTGAAGCGTTGAAGCGCGGCGTGACAACCGAAGAAATCTGCCGCATAACCGCGTTTGATAAGTGGTTCGTTGAAAAGCTACGCAATCTGTGCAAGCTTGAGCAGGACTTAGCAAAAGGCTTAACTGCTGAAAAATATCAGCTTGCTAAAAAATACGGCTACTTAGATAAGACAATCGAACGGCTTTCCGGCGAGAAATTAGCGGAAAAAAACATCGACAAAAAGCACTGCGTTTATAAATTAGTTGACACCTGCGCAGCTGAGTTTGAGGCGCAAACGCCTTATTTCTACGGCGTAAACTGCGACGAGGAAAACGAAGCGTTTGAATTTATGAACTCGCCTGAAAAGAAGAAAGTTATAGTTTTCGGCTCGGGGCCCATAAGAATAGGGCAGGGGATTGAGTTTGACTACTGCTCGGTGCATTGCGTGTGGGCGTTAAAGGAAATGGGCTATGAAGCGATAATCGTTAACAACAACCCCGAAACAGTTTCGACTGACTTTGACACGGGCGACAGGCTTTACTTCGACCCGCTCACCCCCGAAGATGTTGATAACTTAATAAATACAGAAAAGCCGTGGGGCGTTGTGGTGCAATTCGGCGGACAGACTGCGATTAAACTTACTAAGCACCTACAGGACAAAGGCGTGAATATTCTCGGAACTTCCGCCGACAGCATTGACGCGGCGGAGGACCGCGAGCGCTTTGACGCACTGCTTGAAAAGTGCAATATACCGCGCCCCGAGGGCATGACGGTTTATACCACTGAGGAAGCTTTGAACGCCGCAGGTAAGCTTGGCTATCCTGTGCTTCTGCGACCGTCGTATGTTCTCGGCGGGCAAAACATGATTATCGCGCACTGCGACAGCGACGTTCAGGAATACATGGAAATAATCACTGCGACAAAGCTCGAAAACCCTGTCTTAATCGACAAATACTTAATGGGCAAGGAAATAGAGGTTGATGCAATTTGCGACGGTGAAGACTTCCTTATTCCCGGAATAATGGAGCATATCGAGCGCGCGGGCGTTCACTCGGGCGACAGCATTTCTGTTTATCCCGCGATAATAAAAGGCAAAATCAAAAACATGATTATCGACTACACCGAGAGATTGGCCAAAGCACTGAACATCATCGGCTTGGTGAATATTCAATACGTCGTTTACAACAACGAGGTCTACGTAATCGAGGTCAACCCGCGCTCGTCCCGCACCGTGCCGTATATCAGCAAGGTAACGGGCGTGCAGATGGTGGACATCGCAACTAAAATCATGCTCGGGCAGACTTTAAAACAGCAGGGTTTGCCGACAGGCTTGTTCCCCAAAAGCGAGTATTTCGCCGTGAAAGTTCCCGTGTTCAGCTTTGAGAAGCTGCACGACGTTGATACTCAGCTTGGCCCTGAAATGAAGTCTACAGGCGAAACGCTCGGAATCGCGAAAACCTTTAAGGAAGCACTTTTTAAGGGCTTGCTCGCGGCAGGCTTCAAGTTCAAGAAGTCGGAAGAAGGGAAGCCGAGAGGAGTTCTATTCTCGGTGCGTAATTCCGACAAGCCCGAAATCATCGAGCTCGCAGGGAAATTCGAGAAGCTCGGCTTCGACATCTACGCCACAAGCGGAACGGCTTCACTGCTGAATCACAACATGATTCCCGCGAATTTCGTTTACCGCATTAAAGACGGCAAGGAGCCGAATGTAATTTCGCTGATTGAAAGCGGGAAAATCGACTACGTTGTTTCAACGTCCGAAACAGGCAGAGACCCCGCGCTTGACAGCGTGAAAATCCGCCGCAAATCCGTAGAACGCGGCATAGCCTGCCTTACTTCAATCGACACCGCAAACGCGCTCGCCGACTGCCTCGAATCGGGAATGACGATAGACGATGTGGAGATGGTGGATATTACGAAGATATGAGGAAGGAACTGCCGAAAAGAAAGTGCCTAAGATTGAAAGGTTATGATTATTCAAATGCAGGGTGTTATTTTGTGACGATATGCGTGAAAGATAAGCACGAAATATTGGGCGAAATCGTAGGGGGCGGCGTCCCCGACGCCCCGATAAATGTTATCGACGCCCCGTATTGCGAATTATCAAAAATAGGTCAGATTGTGGATTCGCGTATTCAAGAAATGAACAATTTATACAATGATTTAGAAATAACAAAATATATTATCATGCCTAATCACATACATATGATTGTTTGCATTGTTAACAGCGAATTATCGATAGTGCCGGAAAGCGGGTCGTCGGGGACGCCGACCCCTACGAACGCAAAAATTCCAAGTTTCATATCGACATTAAAACGATATACAAATAAAGAGTGTGGTTTTTCATTTTGGCAACGCTCATACCACGACCGCATTATCCGTGACGAGGAAGAATACAACCGAATATGGAAATACATAGATGAAAACCCGTTGAACTGGGATAGTGATGAATATTTTTGTATTATGAAGTAAAATTTTGCTAATAATAAAAACATAATGTAGGGGGCGGCGTCCTCGACGCCCCGAAAGGAAAAAATCATGCCTTACAAATGCGGCTCTTATCACATTATAGAAAAAACCGCCATCTCGGCGGGAGTATATTCGTATGTGATTTTATGCCCCGATGTCGCGGAAGCGGCGAAGCCCGGGCAGTTCGTGCATATCAAGGTCGAGGGCTTCACCCTGCGCCGCCCTATTTCAATCTGCGATATTGACCGCAGAAACGGTTCAATCCGCATAGTTTTTGAAATCCGCGGGCACGGCACGGCGAAGCTCACAGACGCAAACGTCGGCGACAGCATCGACATGATTGCGCCGCTCGGCAACGGCTTTACATTGCAGGAAAGCATTGCGCTCGACCGCAGAATAATCACTGTCGGCGGTGGAATCGGCACTGCGCCGCTTTTCGGTGTCGCGAAGGTTTTCCGTGAAAGCGCAACGGCAATCCTCGGCTTCAGAAGCTACGATAAAATTATTCTTGCGAACGATTTTAAGCAGAACGATGTTCACGTAATTACCTGCACCGACGATGGAAGCGTAGGCTTAAAAGGCACTGTCACTGCGCCTTTGGAAGCTGAACTCGCGAAAGGCGACGTAGATATGGTTTACGCCTGCGGGCCTCAGCCGATGCTCGCGGCGATTGTGCAAATCTGTGAAAAAAGCGGCGTCCCCTGCGAGGTTTCGCTCGAACAGCGCATGGGCTGCGGCGTAGGTGCGTGCGCGGTTTGCGCCTGCGAATTAAAGAGCGGTATGCTCATGGTTTGCCGCGACGGCCCTGTATTTAAAGGCGAGGAGGTAGTGCTGTAATGATTATGAAAAAGAAGTGGGACTTAACCGCGACAGTCGCGGGCGTTACCTTCCCGAATCCCGTAATTGCGGCTTCAGGCGTTTACGGCTTCGGCGAGTATTACACTGACCTTTATCCTTTGAGCTTGCTCGGTGGGATTTCTTGCAAGGGCTTGACGCTTCATAAACGGCAGGGGAACACCCCTCCGAGAGTCGCGGAAACCCCTGCAGGTATGCTTAATTCCGTGGGATTGCAAAACCCCGGGGTTGACACTTTCATAGAAAAGCACCTCCCACGCTTGAAGCGCGAGGGTGCAAATATAATTATAGCGAACATAGCCGGCGACACGCCCGAGGACTACGCTGAAATCGCAAGTAAGCTTGACGGCACTGACGTTGATATGCTCGAAGTGAACATATCCTGCCCAAACGTGAAAAAAGGCGGTGCGGCGTGGGGCGTTTCCTGTGAAGGCGCGGCGCTTGTAACCAAAACAGTCCGCACGGCTACAAAAAAGCCGATTATGATTAAATTAACCCCGAACGTGACAGACATTACAGAAATCGCAAAAGCCGTTGAAAGCGAGGGTGCAGACGCTGTTTCGCTGATAAACACACTGCTCGGCATGAGAATCGACATACGCACAAAACGCCCGATTCTGCACAGGAACGTGGGCGGCTTATCGGGGCCTGCTGTGTTTCCCGTGGCTGTGCGAATGGTTTGGCAGGTGGTTAACGCCGTCAAAATCGACGTTGTAGGCATGGGCGGGATTAACTCTGCAGAGGACGCGGTAGAAATGATGCTCGCAGGTGCAAAAGCCGTGCAAATAGGCACAGCGATTATCTCCGACCCGCTCGCCCCGCTGAAAATTATAGGCGGGCTGGAGCATTATATGGATATTAACGGGATTAAGAAAATTGATGAATTCGTGGGAGGAGTGAAGCCGTGGTGAGAAAAGTTTTAGTTATTTTGATTATGTTTTCGTTGGTTTTTTCATTATCAGCGGTGGAATCGGCAGGGGTTGAAGCAGCGATTTCTTTCGTTGAATTTTCGTCATTAGAAGATTTTTTGAAAGCCTATTTAACCGCTAAAGAAGGTAAAGAAATTAATGAGTTTATAGATTTTGAGGTGTTAGTATCAAGTGAAGATAAAAATATTGTGGAATGTATAAGATTTATAGAACTTGAAACAATTTACTTACTGACAGAAATTCCTGAAAACTTTTTTGTACACTTTGTTCAAGTAAATGAAAACTATGTGTGGATAATATATTTACCTAAAGATTTTAGAGCTTCAGAAGGGGCAAAATATGCCAGAAATATGTATTTGGGTAACCCTTATTATAGTTTAACTTTTACACGCGAAGAAAATGAAAAAATATATATTGAATCACACAATATGGAACAAAATATTAGTTTTAGAGAAGCAAGAGCTTCTGAAATTAAAGCTGTTGATTTAACAAATACTAATGAAATTATGGTTCTGCTTTACGGGGAATTAACAACCGCTGACGCTCTGTTGATTCTTCGCGCGGTTGCGGGGTTGGTTGAGTTTACTGACGAGCAGATTGCGAGGTTCGGGATTGACGGTGTGCCGACTACTACCGACGCGCTTAGGATTTTGCAAACAGTTGCGGGGCTTACATAAAATAAAATAATAAAAAAAGAAGAGCAGTTTTTAAACTGCTCACTTCTTTATGCTTAACTCTCGGCTTTCTTAATCTCCCGTATCGTTTCAAGTCTGTTCTCCGCCTGCCTTTTAAGCGAGGCGGGTGCGTCCTTGTCGGACTTAATCATGAACAGGAACTGCCTTGACGCGTCGTATTCGCCGAGTTTATAATACAATTCGCCAAGCAAGCAACGTACCTGCTGTGTTTGATTGTCAGTAATCCGAAGATTTGAGTAGACGTAATTATAGCTGTCTAACGCCTGCCGCGTTGCATACAAACACATCTTTGAATCCTTGCAGTCCTCATAAAGACGGCTGATTTTCAGCCACAATCCCGCGACTGTAAGCTCATGATTTTCAGCTACAATCGGCGCGCAAAGCAGTGCAAGATAATACCCGACAAAAACAGTATGCGTATCGCGGTCGTTGCCTGATTGAATCACGGTTTCGAGCCTGTAAGGACCGATTTTCGCATTAACTGCGTCGGAATGACGCTTTGATGCTTCGCCGAAGTTTGTAGTTTCTCCGCTGTAAAGGCAGTTCGGGCAGGTAATAATATTATAATAAAGCGGTTCAACGTCCTTGTACCGCACGCGCATATCGTCGTCGGCGTTCAGCCGGCGCAGCTTCGACGACAAAATATAATGCGTTTCAAACTTGCGCCCGCAAAGGGGACAAGCGGTTTTGTTAAGGCAGATAATAGTCGATTGATTATGATTGAGCGGCAACGTGTAGTTCCCCGCGTGACCTTCGGGGAAAAGCGAGCTTTTCTGCGCCTTCTGTTCTGATTTTTCTTTGGGCTGCAGCCGCTCGTATTTTTCAAGCGCGGCAGAAGTCTCCGCAAGCCGCTTATAAATCTGCTCGGTAACTGAAAACGCAACTTCGGGGTATTTCGTGTAGAATTCCTTTAAATTATTGCGCGTGACAGAAAACGCCGTAACGTCCGTCAGCGCGACTAAGGTCTCGTCGTGCTCCTTGTTCAGAAACAGCGATTGCTCACAGGCAAAGCTCCCTTGACCCACGGACTTCACGAAAGTCTCGTTGGTCATTTTGTAGTTTTTATAGACGCCCGCGTTTCCTTGAAGCACAACAATCATCTGCTTCAGAGAATTTTCCGAAACAATAACCGAGCCGAAAGGGAACTGCTGAGTGGTAATCGCGCTCGCGCTTACGTTGCTTTCCATAAAAATATTCTCCCTGTCTTACAAAATCTTATAAGCTATCACCGAAATCCGCGCGGAACTTCTTCGCTAATTGCTCGGGCCAGTTTCCGATTGGCTTTAAGCGGCCGAAGAAGAAGCGCAGAACGCGCGGTTCTTCCGTGAATTCAAGTCCGCCAATCAGATTGCGGTTCTGGTAAAGCCAGTTGATTCTGTCTGCGGTGTATTTCACCTGTGACAGCGTAAAGACACGTCTTGGTACTGCAAGCCGTGCAAGCTCCATTTCCGCGAAACGCTCGCTTCCGTCCTCGTTGCGCTGTTCGCTCATTGTGCCGCGCTCCATGTTACGCACGCCGCTCGCAATGTAAATCGCGGCAGTTAAAGCACCTGCACGATACTGCGTTTGCGGCAGATGCTCGCAGAACGCCGTAGCGTCAACGTGACAGCCGAGTCCGCCCGCAGGCGTAACAACGGGAACACCTTTGGCAAGCAGCTCGTTGCACAAAGCTTCAACGATTATTGGCGTTTGATTAATTACTTCAAAATCCATAGTTTCCTGTAGACCAACAGCTAAAGCTTCCATTTCGCGCACCGACATACCGCCGTAGGTGAGGAAGCCCTCGTAGAGCGGGATTAACTCGCGGAGTCTTAAATACATATCATCGTCATTGACTAAAATACCGCCGCCGCGCGCTGAGCCAAGCTTCCGTGCGGAGAAGTAAACAATGTCCATCATTGACGCGATTTCGCGGCAGATTGATTTAATATCAACGTTTTTATATTTTTCGTCGCGGACTTTTATAAAGTACAGATTATCACCGAGCAGGCTCGCGTCGTAAACAAGCGGAATCCCTGCGTTACGGCAAATATCGGAAACCTCGCGCATATTTTTCATGGAAACAGGCTGACCGCCTATTAAGTTCGTGCCGGCTTCAATGCGCACGAACGCGATTTTTTCCTTGCCGAGCTTTTTGATTAAATCGTTCAGCTTATCTATGTTTAAGTCGCCCTTGAAAGGCATATCGCTGTTTATTTTTAAGCCTTCGTCAATCACGATTTCCTCAACGATTCCGCCCATCAGCGTAATATGCGCTTTGGTCGTCGTGAAGTGATAATTCATGATTGTTGTCATGCCCGGCTTAACAAGAATCTTTGCAAGAAGATGCTCGCACGCACGCCCCTGGTGCGCGGGCAAAAAGTATTTCATGCCGAAAACGTCCTGCAGAACCTCTTCTAAACGATAAAAAGTCTCCGAGCCTGCGTAGCTGTCGTCTGCGCGCATCATTGCCGCGTACTGGTCCTGGCTCATGGCGTTAACGCCGCTGTCGGTCAGCTGGTCTAAGAACACATCGCGGTTTTTGAGAAGAAAGGTGTTGTATCCCGCTTCCTCAATAGCCTTTAAGCGTTCCTCAACGGGAAGAAGATTGATTTTCTGAACCATGCGGACTTTGTGCATTTCGAGTGGGATATTCTCCCCGGACATGAATTTTACGTTTGACATATTTTGTTTCTCCTTAAAAAATACAGCTCCCCGAGCAGGTACTCGGGGAGTTATTTAGCTCCTTAAAATTATAAACTAATTAGGAGAAAAAGTCAATAGCTTTTAAGGGGAAATTCGGAAATATTTTAAGCAATGCTTATTTCGGGCATACTGACTTCGATTGAACACGCTGAGCTTGAAGTGCCTGATGAGCTTATATTAATTTTAACCGTGTCCACATCGCACTCGTCGCAAAGCTCGCTCTCGTGTTCCTCGGGGTCTTCCTTGAACTTACGGAGCATCCATGCACTAAGGTGCATTTGCGGGTAATTATCGAACAGGAACTTATCATCACGAAGCGGAACAAAATCGCCGCGCTGAATACGGTTTGCGATTCTTATGCACTTAACCATGACGTCCATTGTGCTGCCTTTAACCTTTGTGTTTTCGAGTTCTCTGTAAAGCATTGCGAACGTGCGCTCGGCAACGTCTTCGCCACGGTCCCACTCGCTTTTGCTGTAACCCTCGAACTTATCTATATTTTTTTCTTTGTTGGGATTTACGTCGGCGAGCGGGTGCCTTCTCTCGCAAGACATTCTATCCATAGCAATAGCAGAGGCAGTCTTCGCAGAAGCCCTGTTATTTGCCACGCGGACATAGAAATTAGCCGCGCTCTTTTTGTTCTGCGAGTTCAAAAACATCGCAGTCATCGGCGCTAATGACTTCATCATAGCGAATACGCCTCCTTTCTGACGCAAATAAAACAATCTTTCTCTTATAATATCGGAATATATTTCCAAAACTTTAGCTTATTTTTTAAAATAAAAAAGTAAATACTATTATTTATGAAGGATTTTATTAAAAAGCAGGCAAAAGCCTTAACAGGCGCGCTTTGCGGTCTGCTGAACGGCTTGTTCGGGTCGGGCGGCGGCGTAATCGCTGTGCCTATGCTTCGGCTTTTCGGGCTTGAAGCCCGAAAAAGCCACGCGACATCGGTTGCAATCATCTTCTTTTTGTCTATAATGTCGGTGATTGCATACGGGTTTCGCGGAAGCTTAGAGTGGAAAACCGCGCTTGCTTACGTACCGTGGGGAATCGCAGGAGCTGTTTTAGGCTCGCTGTTACTGAAAAAAGTCCCGAACTCGTTGTTAAGGCGAATCTTCGGGGTTGTTGTGCTGGCTTCGGCTGTGAGGATTTTGTTTTTATGAGTATTGTTTGGATTGCGATTGCGGGATTTTTGACGGGCGTTACTGCCTCAATGGGGCTTGGCGGGGGCTTCGTGCTGATTATTTTTCTGACGGTTTTCGCGGGGACGGCGCAGGTAGCGGCAGGCGGCATAAACCTGCTCTTCTTTCTGCCGATTGCGCTTATTTCAATGCTTATTCACACTAAAAACAAGCTGATTGAATGGAAACTCGTTGCACCGATTTGCATTGCGGGGGTTGTCGGGGTTGCGGGCGGTGCGCTTCTGCTCGGCGTTGTTAACGAGAATTTGCTTCGGAAGCTTTTCGCAGGGCTGCTCGTCTTCGTCGGACTGCGGGAAATATTTCACAAGAAAGCAGTTGAAAAAAAGCCGTAGCCGTGCTATAATTACAGCAGAGGTGATTAAACATGAAATTAATTTATATTTTCTCATTTATCATTTCTGGGCTGTTTTTCAGATACATTATTTTTGAGAGCTTCATACAGGCTTCAGACGCGCTTCTGCTTTTGTTTATCGCGGTAACAATTTATCAGTATTTATACGTTTTTATTTTTTCTAAGCGGGACGGTAACGAATCAAGCCTCAAAAAATGCTTCGCGAAGTGGCTTTTACATTATTCGATAGTCTTAGAGGCTGCGGTTGCTGTTACCTTCATTTTGAATTTCAGCTTCCGCAGAACGCTTCTTGACGGTATTCTCACCACTAATCTCTTGATTGAAAACCCGCATAACGTTCCTATAGTGATTTCAACCTGCATTGCTTATCAGTTTTTGTATCTTGTAATCACAACTATAAAGAAAAACGGACGCTGAACGCGTCCGTTTTAATCTATTCTTCGGTATAATTGTATTTTTTCGCGAGGTCTTCCACCGAGTCGTCAAACATTTTTGACTGCATTTGCAAAACCTTCAGCTCGTGCTCCATTTTTTCGCGTTCCCACTCGCGCTCACGTTCTTCCCGCTCTTTTTTGTGCTTCATGTTAAGCTTTAGAAGTCTGTAACCGAAAATTATAACGAGGGGTACGCCAAGGAAAAGTGTTAGGAATATATAATCATCGGCAGTGGCGGTTTCCGGCTCGCTGTTCGTTTCATCAGCGGAATCGAATAGCGACAATGTCAGAATCATCACTGTGATAATTAAAATCGAAATTAGCTTTTTCATATCTTAACTAATTCTCCCATTAAATCGGGTGTCGCGCCAACTGCGTTGGCTTCGTCGGTGTCAATATGCGCGGCTTCCCCGAAAGTATCGCGGATTCTGCAGACTACGTCGCCGAGAAGCGCGCTTCTGCCTGTTCCCTCTACTTTTATATTAATTATCTCGCCGTTTGTGAAGCCGTGCTGCTCTGCGAACGGCGGCGTCATATGTACGTGTCTCTTTGCGACGATTACGCCTTCAGTGATTTCATACTCGCCTTTAGGACCGACAAGCTTACAGCCGGGCGTCCCCGCGACGTCGCCCGATTCGCGAATCACAGGCTTAATGCCGAGCGAACGTGCGTCAGACGTCGAAACCTCCACCTGAACAGCCGCTCTGTTGGGTCCGAGAACGATTACGTTCGGGATTTCGCGCTTGGGGCCTACGATTGTCACACGTTCTTCTGTGGAAAACTCCGTGGGCTGTGAAAGCCGCTTGACCTCGTGCAGCTCTGCGCCTGCGCCGAATAGCGCTTCAAGTGCCTCTTGTGTAAGATGTACGTGCCTTGCCGATGTTTCTACTATAACCTTAGCCATGATAAATCCTCCCGCATATTTTAATGAATATGCTTAAATTTTATCATAATTTGCAGGTCTTGTCAACTAAAACAGACCTACTGAATCGAGAATTATGCCTAAAATAAAGATAATCGCTATAATCAGCGCGCCGATTCTCAAAATTTTAGTATACTTTTCGCGTTTGTACATTTCCTTTACCTCCTTTTTGTTTGTAACCTTAATGAATTTTATTAGTGCAATTTATACTACATTGGCTTGCCGAACGGGCAAATATTTAAGTAAATATCACGAAAAAGTAATTTTTTGTTTTTTTTAGCGCATATTAATTGACAAAACGCCATTTTATGATATAATATGACATATAAATGTTTATTTGGAGGAAGTTCAGAATGACAAAAATCGAATTAGTAGCAGCTATCGCTGAGAAGACCGGTTTCAGCAAAAAGAATTCCGAGGTAGCTCTCATCGCTGTAATCGACAGCATCACCGACGCTCTCAAAAAGGGCGAAAAAGTTTCTTTAGTAGGCTTCGGCACTTTTGAAGTTCGCGAAAGAGCTGCAAGAGAAGGCATCAACCCGCAGACTCAAAAGAAAATCAAGATTGCTGCGAAGAAGGTTCCGGCTTTCAAAGCAGGTAAGCTCTTGAAGGAATCCGTAGCAAAAGCAAAGGTTAAGAAATAAGAACCGATTAGCAATGAAATGTTGGGGTGGGCAATAGCCTGCCCCTTTGCATTTGTGCAAGTTTTCAAAGCTTAAAGATGGGAAGCGGCGCAAGCTTATGACGACTGATTTTGTGAAGTCTGTCGATTTCCCGCTTGGCTGCTTCGTCTTCGCAGATTCCCTCACGTATATATTTATCAAGAGCTTCATAAGTGAAGCCTAAGTTCTCCTCGTCAGTTTTCCCGCACAAGCCGTCAAGCGGCGTCTTGTCGATGAACCTTGCAGGGAGCGCGGTTTCACGTCCTACGGCTTTGACTTCTGTGACTGTTAAATCAGACAACGGGCTGAAATCGCCTGCGGAATCGCCGAACTTTGTAGCGTAGCCGACGTAATCTTCGCTGAGGTTGCTCGTGTTCGCGACTCTGCCGCCAACGATTGCAGAAATTGCATAAAGCGCAGTCATGCGAATACGCGCAGGTGTGTTAAAAACCGCAACGTCGTTGAGCTTCTGCCCGCTTGAAGCAATTTCGTCATATAAAGCCTGTACTGATTTTTCGATGTTAATCTCGATATATTCAATTCCGAGCGTTTTGCATAAATCATAGGAAACGTCGATATCATGCTGCTTACCCTGCGGCATAAGCACGCCGAAAACACGCTCTCTTCCGAGAGCTTCCGCGCAGAGCGCGGCGACAATCGAGCTGTCTTTCCCGCCGCTTATACCGACGACGGCTTTGGTTTCGGGAGTTGCGTTGTTCTCGAAATATTCTGCAATCCACTGCACAATTCGGGTTTTTGTTTCCTTTGCGTTAAACATAATTTAACACCTCAACTTGACATGATTTCATGGTAAGAAGCGCGGCGTTGTGGCTTTCCGCCGTAACGCCCGCACAGCACTCGGCGTCAACAACGATTTTTGTTTCGGGCAGCTTCGCTTTTAAAATCAGCGCGTTACTGACCACGCAGATGTCCGTGCAAAGCCCGCAAAGCTCGATTTCATCGTAGTTTTCATTTGCGGCAACTTGCTCCGCTAAGTCCAAAGAACCGAAAGTGGGTTTATCGAAAATTTCACAGCCGCTTGTGTTAAGCTCCGGCGTGATTTCGTGTCCTTCCGTGCCTGTTATGCAATGCGGAACAGGTAAAAATCTGCCTTCCTGCGTGCTTATATAATCTTCGCCGTGCGTGTCGCGTGTGAAAATAATTTTGTGATTTTCGCGCTTATACTGCTCGATTTTCGATTTAACAGCGGGAACAATCGCCTGCGCCTGCGGCGAGCCGAGCGCGCCTGTGATGAAGTCGTTTTGCATATCGATGACGAGTAAGAGTTTTTTCATGTTTGCTCCTTATTCAAGCTCAATCGTCCCCGGCGGCTTGCTTGTAATATCATAAACCACGCGGCTGATTCCGTCAACCTCAGATATAATTCTCGCCGAGCATTTTTCTAAAACTTCATACGGAATTCTAACAACCTTCGCGTTCATAAAGTCAGTAGTTTTCACGGCTCGAAGCACCGCGATATAACCGTAAGTCCGATTGCCGTCCTTCACCCCGACCGCCTTCATGTCGGTGAGCGCGGCGAAGCACTGGCTTATATTTTTGTCGAGTCCCGCCGCCGAAAGCTCACTGCGGAAAATATAATCAGCGTCGCGCAGAATATCAAGGCGTTCCTTTGTGAGCGCGCCTATGCAGCGCACTGCAAGCCCCGGTCCCGGGAACGGCTGCCGCTCAACCAAGTGTGCGGGGAGCCCAAGCTCGCGCCCGAGCGCGCGGACTTCTTCTTTGTTAAGCTCGCGGAGCGGCTCAACGATACCGCTGAATTTCACGTCGGCAGGCAAGCCTCCGACATTGTGATGGCTCTTGATTGCGTCCTTGGATTCAATCACGTCAAGCGAAATCGTACCTTGTGCTAAAAAATCAATCTTACCGAGCTTGTTCGATTCCTCCTCGAAAACGCGGATAAACTCCGAGCCGATGATTTTGCGTTTCTGCTCGGGGTCAGTGACGCCCGCGAGCTTGCCTAAGAACCGCTCTTCCGCATTGGCGCGGATAAAGTTAAGATTCATGTCCTTGAACGCCGCCTCAACCTCGTCACCCTCGTTCTTGCGCATAAGCCCGTGGTCAACGAAAATGCAGTACAGCCCTTTTCCGATTGCCTGCGCCAAAAGCGCACAGCAAACCGAGCTGTCCACGCCGCCCGAAAGCCCGAGCAGAGCCTTTTTATCACCAATCTGCGCTTTTAACTCCGCGATTTTTTGTTCCTTGTAAGCTTTGATGTCTTTCATTTTTTATCTCCTTTTTATTATAATCCTGCGACTCTACGCAAAACTTCCACTGCGTCCGCTGTATCTATTTTCCCGTCACCGTTCAAGTCTGCGGAGGCTAATGCACGAATACCTTTCTCAACATAATTTTCCAATCCTGCCACAAACCGCAGAATCTCTATCGCGTCAGCAGTGGAAAACATAGTTGCCCTTACAAAAGCGTTTAACTCCGCTTCTAAGCCGTCAATCACACTACTCCGTATAATTTCATTCACAAGCATTTCAAGAAATGGACTGTATTCTTTATTTTCATCAGTTTCATCAACTCTTATGTTATAATAAATATTATCTAAGTTAAAACGCGCCCCTAATTGATTTCTAAAAACCCAAAGCGGGAGACCCCATGCAGTTACATGAATCCCCAAAATATCAGAAGTCAGCGGTTCATTTTCAAAATCATGTCTTGTATTGAAATCACCTACGATACCTACTATAGCGTAAGTTTGAACAGAGTACATAATTCTTATATAAATTCCAAGTAGTTTATCGCCGTTAAAATTTACATGAACTCTTTCAATCGAATCGAAGCGCTCAAATCCCGGAAAGAATTTAAACAATACATCTTCGGTTAATTCTTTATCCCAGAAGTTTATGTATGCCGGAGTTCCGTGAATTCCACCAATCGGTATATTTATGGTGAGTTTGTGATAATCGGGATTAATGTCGCTTTTTATGCTCTCCGCACCTACAGTAGTCGTAAATAAAACAAAAACCAACACAACCACCAACAGCTTTTTCATGTTTTTTCTCCTTATGTATTTAATTATTAAAATTAATTATACCATACATTTGCTTAAAATGCAAATATGTGTTATAATATAATTATGAAAGTTTTACTCAAAGACAATCCACTACTTCAAAAAGACAGCCTTTCATACGCGCTCGGCGTGGAGGGCGAGATTATCGAGCCTGAAACAAGGAGCCTCACGCAGAAATTTAATATAAATAAGCACGAGCTGATTCTCATTGAAGCAAAGCCGCTGTCTGCTTTTAAGGTGAAAACTAACAAGACCGGCGGTTCGGAGGAGGACGCGCGCAGATTATTGCTGCTGAAGCTGATTCTAAAAGGTAAGCGGGTTTATTTCAGTAGGCTCTTCATGAACGACGGTTGTTTTGAGTTTTCGCCGCCCGAGCAGATAATTTTTGAAGCGAGCGCGGAATGTCCTAAGCTTAATAAGAAATTCAGCAAAAAACAAAAAGTCTCGCCGGTCAGCGGCGCGCACTTGAATAAAATAACAGGCTACCTTGAAGAAATCAACAGAGAAGCGGTTCGGGCGTTGCTCGCTTCGGCAAAGCGCGACTTTGAATTCGTCACGCACTTCAACAGCGAAATGTTTCACCATAATCTGACCGCGAAGGGCTTGTCGTTCGCCAAGGAAACTGTAATCGGCATTTACGGCGAGGAAAAATATACGAAGATTATAGACTTGTCCGACGCGCGGGAGCGCATGGGTTTTATTTCTCTTTACGCGATGGCGTTCCACGGCTTGAAGCTTGACGATATTTACTCTGTTGACGGAATTTTCACGCTTCAGCCGAACCGCGAGGCTGACGAGAAAAAGCGGCTCGCGGGGCAGGAGGTCTTCGAGCTTGTTTTCAGTGAAAACCGCGCAGAAATAAAAGCGCGCGCCGCCAAAATGACCGACGCGCTAAGGAATTTGCCGCTCCCAAGGGTCACGCTGAACATAACAAGCGCGATAAAGAAAAATTATACGCTGTATTGTGCATTAGGGGACATCGGGCGTTCCTTCTCGCGTTTGATTTTGAGCGACGAGAAGGACTTCGAGAGCGCGCTCAAAACCGCGCGCAGACTTTCTTTTTACAGATTGCTTGAAAAATATTACGAGGAGCTTGCAAGCGGGAAAACTGAACCCGAAAAAAGCGAAGTCTATAAAAACATCATGATGTTTTCGGAAGCACTTGAAGGGAAGCACATAGCAGGCGAGCTTAATTTTTCGGTGAAGAAGTAAAAATGTTTTTGAGGCGGCTGAACAGCCTTGAAATAAAGCCCGGTTCTTTTTCTTCATATTCAAAACGCTCTTCAAAGAAAAGCTCAGTGCCGCAGGACTTGCAAAAGCGTACGTTGTCGCTATCGTATTTCATGCATTTAGGGCATCTTTTCAAAGATTATCACCAGCCTTTTTCTTTTAATTATATCAGAAATCTTATAAAAATTCAACCCTTTAAAACAGGAGGAAAAATCATGACAGAAGAACAAAAACTACCCTGCGCTTATACAGAAGAGCAAGGCGAAAAATTAAAAGCGCATATCGAAACGCACTTCGGCAAAGCCGAAAAGGTTTTTCATGAGAAGGAATCGGAAAGCGTCCAGGTAAATATTCTGCTGATTAAACCTACTGAAAAGCATGAGGGATACACGCTTGTTACGAGTGGCGCGGGTGCGTTCAGAATGGAAATCCCCGAGGACTACGAGCACCCGATTAACTCACGGCGCGCCGAGTACATAATACGTCTCCCTGCGCACTGGGAATTCCCCGAACAGACGAGCGACGAAGAAGACGGCGAGCCCGATGAAAAGCTTTATTGGCCCTTACGATGGCTGAAAATCTTAGCGCGTATGCCGGTCATGCAGGGCGTTTGGCTCGGCTGGGGGCATACTGTGCCCGGCGGCGAGGTGTTCGCTGAGAACACAGGCTTTTGCTGTGTGTTAGTGGAAATGCCGCATAAATTCGGGAGCAAAGCCTTTAAAGCCGATATTGGCGCGGAGGAGCTCGTACATTTTTATCAGCTTATTCCGATTTACAGAGAGGAAATGGACTTCAAAATTAAAAACGGTACGCACGAGCTTATGGATATGTTCGACGAAGATTTTTCTGATGTTGTTGATATAAACAGAAGAAATTACTGCAAGGACGATTGAGCTTTGTTTTTGATGAATCTTTTTGCATAGTTCATAAAAGTGCTTCTGTCAGTGATTAAGGTTGCGATGCCATATACAAAAGCCCCTGTCGCTATTGATAATACAAGCTGTATGATTTTGCCGTTATTAATGAAAACAAAGTTGAAAGCGAGTAGCGCAGAACCCGCACAAAGCGCGGAGTTAAGCAGTGCTTTTGCGAAGAACACAGGCAGTCCGAGCTTGATTTTAACAAGCCGCGCAAGACAAATAAACCCTAAAATGCAAATCACTGCATAACAGCCGATAGTCGCAATCGCCGCGCCGTTTATGTTTAAATGCGGAATTCGCAGAAGCCAAAGGTTCATGCAGAGCTTCACTATCGCGCCTGTGAGCATTAGCTTTACAGGCAGGTCTGAACGCCCGATTGCGAAGAAAACCGCGAACAAGGTTGCCGTCAGCGAGAGCGTAATCCCGCCGAGACTGAGAATTAAAAGCGGGCGGGCGCAGACGTATGCCTCTGCAGGCTTTGTGCTGTAAAGCAGGTTTAACACAGGCTCTGAGAACGCTGCCATTCCGAGGCAGAGCGGAAGCCCGACCACAAAAGTGCTTTTAAAAAGTATTTTTAAGCTGCGGCGAAGTCCGTCAATATTACCGCGTTCCCATGCCGCCGTAACGGCGGGAAGCGCGCTTTTACTCAACATCCCTGTCATTGCAGGAATCAAAGTGAAAATTGATGCAACGATTCCCGTATAGCTTCCATAGATGAAATTCCCTAAGTCTTCGAGCGCGATTCCTCCCTGAAGCCCGTAAGTAAACCGTGCAAGGAAGAACGAGCGGTTGAGATTTATCGCGTAATTAATGCAGTTTGTGATTGTAAGTAAGTCTATCAGCGAGTTTAAGTTAACAGCTAATGCGCCGAGAGTAATCGGAAAAGCTTCCTTGAAAAACTTCCCAAGCAGCCTCATTCCGCTTTCGGGTTCGGGGCTGAAATCAAGCTCTTCTTTTGAAATACCGTCACTTGCAAAGCCGCGCAGAATAAGGAATAGCAAGCCGAAAACCTCGCTGATTGTAATCCCGAGCACTGCCGCCGCCGCCGCGTAGGACAGCGAGCTTGTTGCACGCAGAACAAAAAAAGAAAGTGTAACTCCGAGCGCGGATTTAATAACAGCTTCTATAACCTGCGAAATCGCTGTCGGAAGCGTGTTTCGCAAGCCTTCATAATATCCTCGGTAAACCGAAGCAATACAGCAGAAAAACACAGACGGCGCGATAATCAGCATCGAAGGTATGCTCTTTGGTGCGTCAGCGACAAAGCGCGTGAACGGCACGGTTATAACCAAAATCAGCACCGTTCCCCCGAAGCCGAGCAGAGCCGCCGCACGAAGCGCGACTTTCCTGATTTTACGCACGTTTTTGAATTTCCCGGCGGCTGCGTTCTGCGCGACAATTTTTGTAAGTACAGTCGGAATCGCCGCGGCTGTCAGCGCGAAGACAGGGCCGAAGACGCTGTACGCCGAGGAAAAGTAGCTCATGCCTAAGCCCCCGAGGATATTGCCAAGCGGAATTTTTAAGAGCGCGCCGACGATTTTCGTCACTGCCATAGCGATAAAAAGAATCGCGGCGTTTTCAAGCATAGTTTTGTTTTTCAATAGTTTGTCCTCCATTATAATATATACTATTGAAATTTATGCAATTCTATGCTATAATTAAACATCAAGGCGGTGACTGCTGTGTTAAAATCTGCAATTATATCAATAATTATTTATACAATTATCTGGGCGGCGGCTTTAATCGTGCTGTCTTTGTCCGGAGGAATGTTATTCTTTATCATGCTTATTCTGCCGTCAATTGCATCGGGGATAACGTTTGCCGTTCGCACACGCAAGGCGAAGCGCGGGTTTTGGCAGGGCTTATTAATTTTGATAATAGCTTGCGGTTTGTGCTTAATACTTGTGGGGATTTTTAAGCCGTATGAACAATTTGCGGGCGGCGGCGGTTTTGGTGATTTAGTTTGGATGCTCGGATTTGCATTTGCTTATCACATTATTGCACAGGTTACATATATGATAGCTTATTTTATAGGCTCTGCATCGAAGACACGGGAGGAAAATGATGGAACTTAACGAAATCAAAGCGCGTATGCATAGCAAAAAGCTGTACTTCTGCAATGACGAGCGGCTTGTCGCGGAGCAGTTAGAGCGGCTTGATATGCTTTATGAATTTAATCAGACCCGCCCGTCCGAGCTTGATAAAAGACAAGAAATGCTCAAGGAAATGTTCGCGGAAATCGGTGAGAACTGCTACATAGAACCGCCGCTTCACGCTAACTGGGCGGGGAAGTACGTGCATTTCGGCAAAAAAGTCTACGCGAATTTTAACTTGACTATGGTTGATGATACTCATATTTATGTAGGCGACAACGTGCTTTTCGCGCCGAATGTGATTATCACCACAGCCACGCACCCGATTCACCCGCCGCTTCGCAGTCGTCAAGGGCAGTATAACGCCGAGGTGCGAATAGGCAACAACGTGTGGGTCGGCGCAGGAGCGGTGATTCTGCCGGGGATAACAATAGGCGATAATTCCGTAATCGGCGCAGGAAGCATAGTAACAAAGGACATACCGCCGAACGTCGTTGCTGTCGGGAATCCGTGCAAGGTAATGCGCGAAATAGGCGAGCGCGACATGAAATATTATTACAAGGATTTAGAAATAGAGGAGATATAAATTATGCCGATAAACATACCGCAAACCCTGCCGGCTTTCAAAACACTTTCGGACGAGAATGTATTTGTTATGTGCGAGTCACTCGCACAAGAGCAGGACATTCGCCCGCTTGAGGTCGCGATTGTCAACCTCATGCCGACTAAAATCGAAACGGAAACTCAGCTTCTGCGCTTGCTGTCGAACACGCCGATTCAGGTCAACGTGACGTTCGTTCGGACTGCGACGCATTTATCAAAAAACACTTCGCAGGAGCATCTTTCGATGTTCTATACTACCTTTGACGAAATTAAAGATAAGCATTTCGACGCGCTGTTCATTACAGGCGCGCCTGTGGAGAAGTTACCCTTCGAGGAAGTCACTTACTGGGAGGAAATCTGCAAAATCATGCAGTGGTCAAAAACTAATGCATATTCTGTTATTCACATCTGCTGGGGCGCGCAGGCGGGGCTTTATTACCACTACGGAATTGAAAAGCGCGAGCTTGAGAAAAAGAGATACGGCGTGTTCCCGCAGAAGGTTCACGTTGAAAATCACCCGCTCTTTAAAGGCTTCGATGATGTTTTCAACGTGCCGTACTCGATTTACACTGAAAATAATATTGAAGACATAAAAAAACACCCGAAGCTGACGCTTTTGGCGTCGTCCGAGCTTTCGGGAGCGTATTTAATTTCTGATAAATCGGGCAGACAGATTTTTATAACAGGACACCCCGAATACGACCGCGGGACACTGAAAGGCGAATATGTCCGCGACAAGGAAAAAGGACTTGACACCGCTTTACCTTTCAATTATTTCCCGAACGATGACCCGAGCATGGAACCTATGAACACCTGGTTCGCGCACGGGAGCCTGATGTATTCAAACTGGCTGAACTTCTGCGTTTATCAGAAAACGTCGTTTGATATAACGAAAATCGAACCGCTTGTGATATGATATAAAAAATCGGGACGCCGTAGAGGGCGTCCCGATTTTTTATGTTTGTTTTTTAATTCCAACTAATCAATTCTTCATAAAGCCCGATGTAAAGCTTCGCTGAAACGCTCCAGCTGAAGTCCGCCTTCATAGCGCGGTTGATAAGCGCGTTCCATGCTTTTTTGTCCTGATATGCATTATAAGCGCGCTCAATTGCACTGAACATATCGTCGGGGTGGTAGGTTTGGAAGGTGAAGCCTGTGCCGTTTTCGTCACCGAAATCAACAATGCTGTCCTTTAAGCCGCCTGTAGCGCGGACAATCGGCACAGTTCCGTAGCGTAGGGAAATCATCTGCGCCAAGCCGCAAGGCTCTGACTTACTCGGCATGAGGAACATATCTACGCCTGCATAGATTTTTTTCGCGAGAGCGGGAATGAAGCCTTTAACGAACGCAACCTTATCGGGATAGCGGTACTTCATTTCATCGAAGAAATGCTCGTAGGCAGGGTGTCCCGAGCCGAGAACTACAACCTTAAAGCCTTGACTCACAATGCGGTCGAAGGCTTCTTTTATTAAATCCAAGCCCTTGTGCTCGACTAAGCGGGTGGTTATGCCGATTAAAGGCTCATCACATTTGGCGGCGTCAGCACCGTTTAAAAGCCCGACCTCTTCAAGCAGAGCGGCTTTGCAGGCTTTTTTGCCCGCTTTGGACTTAAGCGAGAAGTTCGCGGCGATGTCCTTATCGGTTGCGGGGTTGTACATATCAATGTCAATACCGTTGAGGAAGCCGCAGGTTTTATATTCCTTACTTGCAAGGATTCTGTCTAAGCCGTGCGAGAACCACGGGTCAAGGATTTCTGTTGCATAGGTGGGTGAAACCGTAGTGACCTTGTCAGCTACTTCAATCGCGCCCTTCATGAAGTTCGCGTCGCCGTCGTATTCAACGATGTTCGCCATGTGTCTCGGAATCGAAAGAATTTCTTCAAGCAGGTTCAAGCCGTACTGCCCCTGATATGCAATATTGTGAATCGTGAAGACGTTTCTTATGTCCTTGAGCTCGTGATTGTACTTATAATAAATCTGATAATAAACAGGAATAAGCGCGCACTGCCAGTCGTTGGAGTTAATCACGTCGGGCTTATAATCAATATGAAACAGCATTTCGAGAATCGCGCGCGAGAAGTAAGCGAATCTTTCAGCGTCGTCATAGTAGCCGTAAATCCCGAAGTCGCGGCGGAAATAATACTCGTTGTCAAGGAAATAATATACAACACCCTCCGGCGCGGTGTATGTAAACACGCCGCAGTATTGTGTGCGCCAGCCCACAGGTATGTTAAAGCTCGTCAGAAACTTAAACTTCGCCTGGTCTTCTTCCTTAATCGTATTCTTGTAAAAAGGCATAACCACGGCGCACTCGTGCCCCTCCTTAACTAATGCCTTAGGCAGAGAGCCCGCAACGTCGGCGAGACCGCCGGAAGCGGCGAAGGGCTGTGCTTCGCTTGCCGCGTATAAAATCTTCATGAAAACTTCCTCCTGTTTATTACGTTCTTATATCTTATTATATAGTGTAACACATTTAAGATTGACTTGTCAACCAAAATATGTTATAATTAATTCCAAATAGTTTTAATTTATGGAGAGGGGCGGTTTGAGCTATGAGAAAACGTGTTTTTTCCGTGCTTGTTGCGGTGGTTATGATTTTTGTGACGGCTTCGGCAATGCCATTAACGTCAGCCACGAGCGGTAATGCTACTACAGGTTGTTTCCCTTGCAGAGAATCGTTCTTGTATCCGCGTATTTGTACAGGTTGCATGATTATTAATTGTAAAGAGCAGGGGCACGTTGCCTGTCCGGGGCATCAGCGTTTCGGGAGACTTATCATGAGTACCTTGGGTGGTTCAATTGGCGGAACTGTAATCGGAGGTTCAGTATTTTCGGTGCTTAATATTACCTCTAATAATTATCCGCATTACTCTCATAGTATGCTATCAACAAGGCACGGTGTTTATGATGGTCGTACGTATTATGATTTTGAATATCTCGGAAGAAATGCTCTTGATGGAAATACATTTATAAAAACGCTGACTGTTGACGATGGTTTAAAAGGATTTTTTGATAATGCATTAGCGAACTGTCCGAATCTCACAGCAATAATCTTCGGGTCAGCGATACCGCCTTCATTGGGTTCTGATGTTTTTAAGGGGAGTGATAATCTCACAACAATATATGTCCCCGCAGGCTCAAAAACCGCGTATCAAGCTATTCCGCAGTTTAGTGTTTTCAATATTATTGAAGCAAATGCAGACGAAGTGCAGGTTTCGCCGCCTACAATCAAGCTTTTAAACTATACAGGTACTTACTTCAGAGAAAATGCGTATGTTGAAATCACGCACGACGACCCTGATGTGACAATTTATTATACCGCGACTCAAAGTTCCCTCTTGTATACCGAACCATTTTTAATTTCCGGTACGTATAATCAAATTTCCGCATTTGCAGTTAAAGACGGAATGATAGACAGTGTTCTGTCAAGTGTGCAACTTACTGACGCTTTGAGAGTAATCTACGGTATGGGAGGAGGAAGCAGACCAAGCGGTTCAAGCGGCAGTTCATCTGCTTCAGCAGATACCTCGACAACGCCCCCAACCGAAAAGCTTGAAGAACCTCCAAAACCCGAGTCATTCACCACCGCCGACGTGCTGAACATTCTACGCTATGTTGCAGGGGTGACGACGCTGACACCGGAACAGCGGGTAAGATACGACACTGACGGCGACGGCGTTATTAATACAGCCGACGCACTAAATATCCTCAGATACATTGCGGGAATAATTAAAGAAATATAAAATATTTACAGAAAGGAATGGTGCAACGTGGCAAAAGTAACTTTTATTACAGGCGGTGCCTCAAGCGGGAAGTCGCGCTGGGCAGTAACTCATTTCGCGGGCTGCGATAACGTTTTGTACATGGTTATATCGGGAAGTCTTGACGACGATACGGCAAGGAGAATCGACTATAACTGCAAGGAACGCGGAATTGAGTGGGAAGTAAAAACGGAGGCTGATAACTTAGCCGAGCTCGTAAAGGGGCGCAAGTTCTCGATTTTGGACAGCTTGGCGGCTTATGTAAACCGTGCGGCGTACAGGAAATGCCCTGATTATTCAGACATGAATGATATAATCAGAAGGGAAATCGAGCAGCAGGTTATTAACGAAATTATTGACGTTTTGAACAACGTCAGGGAATCAAACGGGAACATTATTATTTTATCGACAGAGCTTGGCTTTTGTCCGATTCCGTCGCAGGAGGACGCACGCTGGTTCAGAGAAATCCTCGGCAACGTCAACCAGAGAATAGCCAATTTAAGCAACGAGGTTCATCTTTCGGCAAGCGGAATAACCTTTAAGATTAAAGGTTAAATCATATTTTAGAAAGGATTTTATACATATGACTTTTGAAGAATTTATTCTCTCCGCAAGAGCGAAGGGCGCGTCTGATATACATTTATCCGTAGACATGGAGCCCGTATTCCGTATAAACGGCGACCTCACATCTATACCTGAGCTCAGCAACGTTCAGGTGAGCAACCGCATGATTATACAGCTGCTCAACGCCGACCAGGAGGAAAGCTTTAACAACGGGAACGACGTTGACTTTGTGTTCGAGCTTAAAAACGGCGCGCGTCAACGTTGCAACGTCTTCCGTCAGATGGGGAAGTTAGCCTGTGCAATCCGTCTGCTCAACAGCACGATTCCTACTATGGAGGAGATGAAGCTTCCTCCGGTGCTGAAGGAGTTATCGCTTAAAAGAAACGGGCTGATTATCGTTTCGGGTGTTTCGGGGAGCGGCAAAACTACGACGCTTTCCATTATTCTCGACTTCATTAACGCGACGCGTCCCTGCCACATTATCACGATTGAAGACCCTGTTGAATACCGCTATGACAAGAAAATGGCGACGATTCATCAGCGCGAAATAGGCAGAGATGTCAAGAGCTTCAGTGCGGCGCTCAAAAGCGCGCTCCGCGAAGACCCCGACGTTATCTTCGTAGGGGAAATGCGCGACTACGAAACTATGCAGCTTGCTGTTACAGCGGCAGAAACAGGGCACCTTGTTCTCGCTACTTTGCATACGAGAGGTGCAATCCACGCCGTAAACCGTATTATCGACGCCTGCCCGCACAACATTCAGCAGCAGATGTTAGTTCAGCTTTCGCAGATTTTAGAGTGCGTCATAAGCCAAACGCTGATGCCGCGCAGTGACGGAACCGGAAGAATCGCCGCGCTTGAAATCCTGCTTGGCACGGACGCTTGCAAAAACATGATACGTTCAAACAAGTGCCATCAGCTTGAAACGATTATGCAGCAAGGGAAGAATCTCGGCATGGCTCTCATGGACGATGTTATAATTGATTTTTACCGCAAAGGGTTGATTTCGCGTGATGTCGCGCTGTTTAATTCGACAGACAGAGTTGAAATGGGGGCAAAGATATGATTAAAAAAATAGTTTTAATATTCGTTGCGGCAGTAATGCTGTCGATTCCGTTATCGGCAAGCGCGGAGATAACAGCATCAGTTCCGCAGTTCTGGACTGATAACGAGTGGGAGGTCTTGCGGCTCACGAACATTGAACGTGCAAAAGTAAATCTAACCCCGCTTTCCATATTTGATACGCTTCAGCGAGCGGCGAATGTTCGTTCGGCAGAGCTTAAAACAGTTTTTTCGCATAACCGCCCGGACGGAAGCGTTTGTTTTACCGTCCTTTCGGACTTGAGCATATCTAATCGGACGGCGGGTGAAAACATCGCAAGAGGACAGCGTTCGCCGAGCGCAGTAATGCAAAGCTGGATGGACAGCCAAGGTCACAAAGAAAACATCTTAACCGCTGACTTCTCTCATATCGGAACCGGATATGCCGATGTGAATAACTGGGTGCAGGTATTCGTAGGCAGCTGTGAAACAACTGTTTCCGGAATTGGAACAACCTCGGCAAATCCGATATTAGTAACAGGCAGGGATATTAACGAGTTAAATCTGATTTTAATACTGAGTTGTGATAGTCACGGAGCGTCGTATATGCCTTTAATTGCCGATATGTGCAAAGGCTATGACAAAAATTCCGAGAGTGCGCAAAGTGTTACAATCACCTACGGCAAGCAGAATTATACCTTTGCGCTTGAGCTTTCCCGCGCATTTACAACTAATGACGCTCTGACGGTTTTAAGAGCGGCGGCAGGAACAGTAACGCTTACACCCGAGCAGACAGCGAGATATGATTTAAACGGCGACGGCGTGATTTCGTCAGCAGACGCGCTGATGATACTCAAAATGGTCGCGGGGGTTTAGTGTGGTCGTGAAAAGAAAAATTGCGGCGTTTTTAGTATTTATTATAATATTAAACACGCTGACACTCTCCGTTTCTGCGAGCAGGAACGCCGCTCCCTGGGATACCCCGAAGTTCAGAAATCCGAATCTTCATTTCGTACCGAGCAACGGCGCATTAGCGGAAGCTCTCGCAGAATTTTATGAAAAAGAAGCGCACAATTTTACTTCGCCAAATCTATTTAACGATATGATGACGGGGAAATCTGTGCCGCCGCTTACTGAAGCTGAAATAACACTTGCGAAACAATTTAGAGAAGTGTTTGTTGAAGGTTTCCGCAAAGATACTCTGTCACGGGTGTTTCCTTTTAATGCAGAATATCTTGAGCTCGTTTTAAACCATGTAGACTTTAAATTTGCAAACGGGGGTTACGGCGGCGTTTTTTCAATGTCGGCAGGTACAGACGGTAATTGCCTTGCTTTTATCAGCGGCGCGCATAGCGAAGTATTTGTTGAAGTTGCATTACATGAGGTTGCCCACGCGCTTAGCCCTTACAGCGAGCTTTTAGCTTCATTATTTGATGAAGAGTTTCGTAATGCAGCACCTGCCTGGAAAGCCGCCTCTTGGGAAAGAAGCACGTTTTTTATCCGCCCGATTTATTACGCTGACAGTGTGGATTTTTGGATTGCATCGCTAACCTCTCAAGCAGAATATATCAGCATGATTAACAGCGTTTTTGAAAAATATCCTGCTTTGAATTTTACTGCATCCGATTTTTTGACAGCGCGCCAGGTTATAATGAGGTTCGATGGTGCTCACATAGTTAATTCGCGTAACGAATTACTTGATATTTCCCTTGATTCTTTCCGTAATGAATTCAAAAACGATGTCACATGGGAAATGCTTAAAAGCTTTCCCCAACGATTTTACGATGCTCTTATGTTCGGCGGAGAAAGGGAACATGAACAAATAAGCAAGCTCATAAACGAACTTGCTGTTTATGGCAGAAACAATGAAATGCTTTTATGGGAGTGTGTCGACAGCCGTAAAAATCGACTTATCCGTGAACGAATAAATCCGCTTTGGACTCCGACCACTTCTCTTGCGCTCGTGGTTCTTCGTCATTCCGCGGGATTATATAATATAAAAAGCGAACTGGTTAAGCATTATGATTATAACGGCGACGGCGTAATTACGTCGGCTGACGCGCTGATGATGCTCAGAATGGTAGCGGAGGGTTAGCAGAATTATGAGAAAAATATTCGCAGTAATCCTCACGGCAGTGATACTGCTCGGCGTTACGGCTTGCGGCGAGTTTGATGTATTTGATGAACCCGACGTAGGGGACGACGACCCTGTCGTCCCGTTTGACGAGCCGGAAATAATCCCCGAACCGGAAATAATGACCGAACCCGAACCCGACCCCGACCCCGAACCGGAACCCGAACCTATCATTTACGTCACACCCGAATTTGAAACGGTAAGCACAGAAGATGTTCTTGATATGCTGAAATTAACATATGGTTTTCAAATACCATATCGTTTTCTAAATGAATTTACCGATATAAACAGTGTTTCTCTTGAAGTTTTTCTTGACTACATATGGGTAAATAACCGTTTTATCAGAAACACACATACACCTAACGAGGAAATAATAGGTGAAAATTGTGTTGTAAATGAATACGGTTTTTGTTGCCATTTAGCGTCTTGGTGTGCATTGTATTACAAACCCGAAGTAATAGAGAATATATTAAAAACCTATATTAATCCGAATCTATCTATAATGAACTATAATTTTAACGATTATAGCACTGAATCTTGGGGTTGGGAATGGGACGAAGAAACGGGTTTGTTTTTCATTTGTGGTTATACAGGTCCAAATCGTAGTGAAATATATGCTTCACCCATAATAGAAGATGTTTATTTTGCTGATGATATATATTATCTTGAAATAGTGGAAGCTTATTTTCGTTATGAAAGTTATGGTAAAGATATTCGCATTATTCGTGCAGATAATGAAGATATAGGCTCTGTTTTATCAGATGAATACCGATGGGGCGGCGGCTTATGGACACCCAAAATGTTAGATTTAAACGAAGCATATAACGATGTTCCTCGCTATCTTTATACTTTCAGAAGAAACGCAGACGGCTTAATGAATATTTATTCAAGGGAGCTTGCAGAATAACAAAAACCTCCGGCTTTTTCAAGCCGGAGGTTTTATTAATTGTAATTAACCCTTGTTAGAAATATTCCCGTCTTCAATCGCCGCTTGCGCCGCCGCAAGTCTTGCAATCGGTACTCTGAACGGTGAGCAGGAAACGTAGTCAAGCCCTATTGTGTGGCAGAACGCTACAGAAGCGGGGTCGCCGCCGTGCTCGCCGCAGATACCGAGCTTGAGGTTCGGGCGCGCCTGACGTCCTTTTGTGCAAGCGATTTTCATAAGCTCGCCAACGCCGATGAAGTCAATCTTCGCGAACGGGTCAAACTCGTAAATGCCTTTTTCGTAGTAAGCATCGAGGAATTTACCTGCGTCGTCGCGAGAGAACCCGAAGGTCATCTGTGTAAGGTCGTTGGTTCCGAAGCTGAAGAATTCAGCCTCGCCTGCAACCTCGTCAGCGGTAAGAGCCGCTCTCGGAATCTCAATCATAGTACCAACCATGTATTTGAGGTTCGCGCCGGATTCTTTGATAATCGCTTCAGCAGTATCAACAACTACTTTTTTAACGTAAGCCAATTCTTTAACTTCGCTAATCAGCGGAATCATAATTTCGGGAACTACGCTCATGCCTTTTTTGTTAACAGCAATTGCCGCTTTAATAACTGCACGAGTTTGCATAGCCGCGATTTCGGGGTAAGTTACTGCGAGACGGCAGCCTCTGTGTCCCATCATCGGGTTGAATTCGTGGAGAGATTCGATGATTTCTTTGATTTGAGCAACAGATTTGTTAACGTTTTTAGCGAGAGTAGCCATGTCTTCTTCGCTGAAGCCTGCTAAGAATTCATGAAGCGGCGGGTCGAGGAAGCGGATAGTAACGGGATATTGTCCCATTTCCACGAACAGACCTTCAAAGTCGCCCTGCTGCATGGGTTCTAATTTAGCGAGAGCCTTTTCGCGCTCTTCAACAGTATCAGCGCAAATCATTTCACGAATCGCTGCGATTCTGTCCTTTTCAAAGAACATATGCTCGGTACGGCATAAGCCTATACCCTGTGCGCCGAACTTAATAGCTGTTGCCGCGTCTTTCGGGGAGTCAGCGTTTGTACGAACTGTAAGTCTCTTGTATTTGTCAGCCCACTGCATAACTCTGTCGAAGTCGCCGCCGATGGTAGCTTCAACGGTTTTGATTGCGCCGCCGTAAATTAAACCGGAGGTACCGTCGAGCGAGATTACGTCGCCTTCTTTAAAAGCAACGCCGCCGATTGTGCAGGTGAGTGCTTCTTCGTTGATTTTGAGGTCGCTCGAGCCTACGATACAGCAAGTACCCATTCCGCGCGCTACAACCGCCGCGTGAGAGGTTTTGCCGCCTGTAGAGGTGAGAATACCTTTAGAAACGTCCATGCCCTCGATGTCCTCAGGGCTGGTTTCGGGACGGACTAAGATTACGTTTTTGCCCGCTTTGCCCCAAGCCGCCGCTGTTTCAGCCGAGAATGCAATCTCGCCGCAAGCCGCGCCGGGAGAAGCCGCGATGCCCTTACCGACGGATTTCGCCGCTTTGAGAGCGTCCGCGTCAAACTGCGGGTGCAGAAGTGCGTCAAGCTGTTTCGGGTCAATCATGCAGAGTGCAGATTGCTCGGTTCTCATGCCTTCGTCAACTAAGTCGCAGGCGATTTTGAGAGCCGCCGCCGCTGTTCTCTTACCGCTTCTCGTCTGAAGCATGAACAGCTTTTTATCTTCAATCGTGAACTCCATGTCCTGCATATCTTTGTAGTGGTTTTCGAGTTTGTTGCAAATTGCAACGAATTCGTTGTATGCTTCGGGGAGGTCACGCTCAAGGTCGGTGATAGGCGAGGGAGTGCGGATTCCCGCAACAACGTCTTCGCCCTGCGCGTTGATGAGGTATTCACCGTATAATTTCTTTTCGCCTGTAGCAGGGTCACGTGTGAATGCAACGCCTGTACCCGATGTATCGCCTAAGTTTCCGAATACCATCGCCTGTACGTTTACAGCAGTTCCCCAAGAGCCGGGAATATCATGCATACGGCGGTAGTAAATTGCACGGTTGTTGTTCCATGAACGGAAAACAGCCTTAATTGCGCCCATTAGCTGTTCTTTCGGGTCGGAAGGGAAGTCTTCGCCGAGCTTTGACTTATATTCAGCCTTGAACTGTTCGCAGAGCTCGCTTAATTCATCAGCAGTAAGCTCTGTGTCGAGCACCTTGCCGAGCTTTTCTTTCATCGCGTGGATTAATTTCTCGAAATATTCTTTCCCGACTTCCATAACAACGTCGGAATACATTTGAATAAATCTTCTGTAGCAGTCATACGCCCAGCGAGCGTTGCCCGATTTATCAGCGATAACCTTTGTAACTTCGTCATTTAAGCCGAGGTTAAGAATAGTGTCCATCATGCCCGGCATGGAAGCGCGTGCGCCCGAACGTACAGAAACTAAGAGCGGGTTTTCCTTGTCACCGAATTTCTTGCCGGTGATGCCTTCCATCGCCACGATGTTTTCCATGATTTCTGCTTGGATTGTGTTGTTAATTACTTCGCCGTCTTCATAGTACTGAGTGCAAGCCTCGGTAGTAACAGTGAAGCCTTGGGGAATCGGCAGACCAAGCTTTGTCATTTCGGCGAGGTTCGCACCTTTACCGCCAAGCAGGTTTTTGTTGGAGCCGTCTCCGTCTTTGAACAGATAAACGAATTGTTTGCTCATTTTTTAGATGTCCTCCTAAAATTTAGATATATTGGCATTTTTTGCCTTACTTATTAAGTATAACACAAACGGACAAGAAAAGAAAGTCTTTTTTGAAAATATTTTTTAAAATAAAATGTAACATATACTTGACAAATAGAAATATAAATGATATAATATGCTAAGGGGGTGGTGCTGAATGAGCAAAAACTTACGGCTCAAAGCTGCGCGGGCGGCGAAGGATATGACGCAGAAGGACCTTGCGGACGCGGCGGGTGTAAGCCGCCAGACTATAAACGCCATAGAGCTCGGCGAATACAATCCGTCCATAAAGCTCTGCACGGCAATCTGCCGCACACTTGACAAGACACTTAATGATTTATTTTGGGAGGAGAGCAGTGATGAAAAAATTTAGTCTTAAAAACATCAGCCTAAAAAACATAGACGGTTTTGACGAAAGACAGCTTAATATTCTTAACAGCTGTTATAAGCACGGGTTTTTCTTTGCGCTGTTAGTTAATTTTTTAAATTTTCTGCTTATAAGAAACGGCATTTTTTGGGCATATCCCGCTGTGTCGTTATATGTATGCACGGTTCTTATTATGACATTTCATGCTACAGAATGTTGTTTTCGCGGCATAGGCATAGGAAAAAGGTTCGATAACAAGAAAAAGTTTATACTTCCCATTGTCTTTTTCATCGGTGCTGTTTTATTGGCATACTCAGGGTTGGACGGGTATTTTTCAAGTGACGTAGAATTTATAGACAGCGAATGGGGTTTGACCCACATTGGCGGTCTGATGGTATGCAGTTTTATGTTTTTATTAGTTTCTGTGTGTTGTTTGATTGAGATTGCATACATCAGAAGAGTGGATAAAAAAACAGGGAACGAGTAATCGTTCCCTGTGCGGTTTTATGTAAGTGAAAATATTTTTATCTATATTTCCTCCGGAAAAATTGTTTGCTCTATCTGCATAGCTTTATCTATATCCTCTGCATATTTTACAACGTCGCCCAAATATAAATGATTGACAAAAAAGTCGATAGTTTTCAAATCAATATTTTCTGTCATATTAACCGTAACCTGCCTATAATCTAAAAAATCCTTTTCTAAAGCAATAAAAACTTTATTCTCCGAGAACAGAACCTCAAGAAAATCGCAGTAAGTTCCATTTTGCTCGTTTAATTCAATATAAGGCTTGCTGTACATGGGAGCTTCATCAGTTTCAATGAACACGCCTCTTTGGATACAGAAATATCCGTCGTCTGTAATAAAATTCATGGCATTAGTGCCGCGGTCATCATATATGTATTCCGCTTGCTTTACATAAACCTCAAGTGCTTTATTTTGCATTTTAGCTGTCCTCCTTTTTAATTCACTGCACCTAAATAAATCTTATCATCAAATGTTCCGTCTTCATGTATAACGTTTTTTAAGATAGTCGGATATAATCTTATTGATTTTATTTGTGACAGGGGTATAAATTCAACGCCTGTTTGGTAGGCGTCAGGAACGCTTCCGTTACAAGGGGCAGTATCATCTGTTAAAGAACATTCAAACATATATTCAATTTGATGGGAATCGCTGTCATATTCTGCAAATTCATGCCGTTTTGCTATATATTCCCTAATAAAACGAATATCTTTTATGTTTATCCTGCATGATGTTTCCTCATAAACTTCTCGATGTAAGGCTTCATGAATATCTTCAAATTTTTCCTGTCCGCCGCCCGGCAATAAATAGAAATCGCCGTCAGCATCTTTGTTTTTTGTGAGTAATATTCTTCCGTCAGCAATTATTATTGCTTTTGCAGAATTTCTGATAGCCATAATTGAACCTCACACCACCTCAGGAACCTCCCCCATCGGCGTCTGCTTGCTATTTCTTGTAAAGAAATGCTCGTCTAACATCGTCTGCGGGATTCTGCCAACCTTGAAAGGCACCTGCATCGTATGCCAAGCCGCCATAGCAACTTCTTCAAGCACAATCGCGTTCTGAATCGCCACAAGCTCAGTTGCGCCCCAGGTGAAAGGCCCGTGCGAAGCCACGAGGCACGCGCCGACACGCTCGGGGGTCAGCTTCTTTTCATAAAGCGCGCGGACTATTTGAAGTCCTGTTTCGCGGGAATAATCCTTGTGAATCTGCTCGTTGGTGAGCTGCTTTGTACAGGGTATGTCGCCGTAGAAATACTCAGCGTGAACCGCGCCGAGCACAGGTATATCCAGCCCGATTTGTGCCATAATCGTCGCCCACTTCGAGTGAGTATGCGCGATTCCGCCCACAAGCGGGAAGGAGCGGTACAGCTCTAAGTGCGCGGGCGTGTCAATAGACGGCGGCGAGCCCTCAATCAGCTTGCCGCTTAAATCTACTACAGACATTACCTTTGCCGTCAGCTTGTCAAAGGACGCGCCGGTCGGCTTAATAACCATTACGCCTTGCTCGCGGTCAATCGCCGAAACGCTCCCCCACGAGAAAAGGCTTAAATTATTTCGGGGTAGAAGCTTGTTAGCCTTACAAACCCGCTCTTTTAATTGCTCGTAATTATTACTCATTCTGTTACCTCCTAAGGTGCCTAATTAAGATAGCTGTCTTTCTTGTCGTTCGCGAAGAAATCAACGCCGCACTTTTTTAATTGTGTCATGATTTCCTGCGAGAGGTCGTCTTCAACCTCCATATAGTCAAGCCTGCGCTCAATCAGCGAGCGTCTTTGGTGCTTTTTTCCTTTCCAAGGGTTTAGGTTCAGCGGCTGACCGTCCGCAACCTCGACTCTCTGCGGCGAAAGCTGATAACGCTTCATCAGCTTTTGTAAATTTGTCGTTTCTATTTCGCAAATCAGCGAGGACATGACAGAAGCCTTGCAAATCCCCGAGATATAATTCCGATTAATCGTGACTTTATGGATTGTTGCCATTGAAATAAGGAATTCCTCAAGCGGCGTGAAGTTATTGCTGTTGCCGAAGTTTAGCGTCAGCGAATCTATGCCGACTTCATACGCCGTCACTGCCGCCGAAAGCGCGCAGAGCGTCGTGTTGAGCGGACAAACATCAAAGGGTACAGCATATCTCATTCGCACCTTTGCCAAAATCGACTTGAACTCGTCGGGGTGCTTATTAAAATCGCCGACAAGCCGCAGAAGCGCAATCTTCGTCAAGTCTATGCTTTCCGCGACAACCTTGAGCAGAGCGGGAATATCGGCATCGCCTGTTTTTATTTCAAGAATCACGGGAATCTGAAGCTTTTCGATTAAATGCGCGAATTTCAGCGGTAAAACTGCATAAGAAAAAGGAAAAGCGTTCGCGATTTCGTGTTCGTATGCTTGCTCAACGCGGAAAATATAATTCTCTGCACCCATCGGCTCGGGAAGCCGAAGCAAAGCGTTGAGGTCAAGCTCAACGTAGTCTGCGCCCGCTTCCTTAAGCGACAGCACGTATGTATAAACATCGGTTTTGCTCGTTATTTCCTTGAAAATAACTCCGCAGAGACTCCTGTCAATTATAGCTGTTTTCATGAGCATTTACTCCGAAATACTTTATTTATTTTGATTAATTATAACACAAAAATCCGTGGATTTCAATAACTAATTTATGCCTTAATTTTAAATCTGCCAATAAATTCCGTCAGCCGCTCCGACTGCTCGCTGATTTCCTTGCTGTCGCGCGCGCTTTCCTCCGCTGTGTGGCTGTTTTTCTGAACTGTGCCGTTTATTTTTTCGATACCTTTATCTATATCGGCGATTGCCGCCGCTTGACTTTCAGAGGAACGCGCGATTTTTACCGCTAATTCCGTGCTTTCAGTTATGCGCTGAACTATTTCGTTCAGCGAAGCCGCGGTTTCTTCTGCGATTTGCGAGCCGAGCTCTGCTTTTTCAAGCGAATTCGCAATCAGCGCGCTTGTATCTCTCGCGGCATCCGCGCTTTTTGAAGCTAAATTGCGCACTTCGTCGGCAACTACAGCGAAGCCCTTGCCGGCGTCGCCCGCTCGCGCCGCTTCAACCGCTGCGTTCAGTGCGAGAATATTCGTTTGAAAAGCTATAGAATCAATGATTTTTATTACTTTGCCGATTTCTCTGCTTGACTCATTAATCTGATTAACAGCTTCTGTCATCTGCGCCATCTGCTCGCCGCCGCGCTCCGCTAATTCCTTTACAGAAAGAGAAAGCTCGGAGGATTCAGCCGCCATTTCTGAGCTGTGAGCGGTCTGCTCGGCTACTCTGCCGATTTGCTCACTTAAATGCCCGATTTCCTCGGCTTGCTCACCTGTAACCTCGGCAAGCGCGAGCACGTCGTCGTTCATTTTAAATGAGCCCTGCGTAACGTGGTTCGACGCGTCTTGAATATCGACGAACATTATATTAAGGCTCTCGGTCATTTTCACTAAAGCCGAGCCTACTGTGTCTTTTTGTGAACGGCAGTTGATTTTTGTAGTTAAGTCGCCGTCCTTGACGGCGTTGAGTGACTTTATTTTATCGCGGAACATCGCGAGCATATCGCCGACACTGCGGGAGATTTTCCCGATTTCGTCCGCGCGGCTGTTAAGTATTTTAGTCTGTTTATAAGCGTAGTCGTCAAGGAAAATATTTCCTGTTTCCGCTATGTCCGAAATACATTTTGCTAAGAACGCGAGCGGCTTTGAAAGCCTGCGCGTCAAAAGGAAAGCTGACGCTATGAGAAGCGCGGGAATTAAAGCCGCAAAAGCGCAGACAACTGTGAAAAGCACGCCATTGTTCTCGTAATGCGATAATATGAACAGCATAACAACCGCGAAGACAAGGCTCAAAACCGCCGCACCTCCGAGAAGTATGAATAATAAGGCTTTAATGCTCAGCTTTTTCATAAGTCCGTTTCCTTTTAAATTCAAAGTAGTTCTATTTTAGCATATTTTTGCGTAAAAAGCAAGAGTGCGGCATAAATTTGCCGCACTCTTTTTATTTTTATTCAATCCCACCTGTCGAAGCGTCTTTTGAAGAAATCGCTCGACTTATCAGACCTGCCGTACAGCTTTTCCTCTTCGATTTTACGGAGGTCGCTCGCTAAAATATGATAGAAAACGTCGGTTTTATCGACTTTCATGCCGAAATGCTTTTCAACCCGGCACTTCTTTTCAAGCTTATTCGCTCTCGCCATAGCGTTCGCGCAATGATTCATAAAGCTTATCGACGTTGTATTCATGGCTGCTCCTTTCGTCAATTATCATATATCCCGCCTCTGTGAACAATTGCTTGATTTCAGACAGCAAGGCGAGAAGCTCGCCGTTTTTGATGAGCTTTTGCTTGGATTCTGCAGCTTCATCATCTTCCTCGCCTAAAAAATCGCGGTACATTCTGTAAAGCGCGTCAGACTGCGCTTTTAGGTTGTTAATATTTTTATTGGCTTCACTGATAAAATTTTCTTCAGTGCGGTCGGGACGCCCGCAAAGTGAATCACTGCCGATTTTCAAGAACGACGAGTTAATGCCTGTGACCGCTGAGAAAATCTCGCCGAAAAGATTAAATTTACTGCTTGAAAGCTTGCCGGGGAAGCCCGGAATTCCGCGAAGCAGTGACTCCATTCTTTGCTCAAATCCCTCGGTATCGCGCTCCTCTGAAAGCTGTTTAAAGGCTTCAATAGAGGATTCTTCCTTTTTGATTTCCCGAAGTAAAATTTTCTGCATTTCAATGTAAGCCGTGGAGGCGATGTTTTCCCGCTCCTCGCGCGTCAAGCCGTTGAGCTCGCCTAAAAACTTCCGCTTCAAGGCTTGCAATCTTGCGGAAAACTCGCTGTCGTCGGTGATTTCAAGAAAATCGAAGCGGTTTTTGCTCATAAACCCTGCGACCTTGTCGTTGTTAGCAGGCTTCGAGTATTTAATAATGTTGGTATCTGTAAGCTTATGTACATTAAAACTACTGCCGATAATCATAAAATCTGCCTCCCTTTTAGGAAAATATTAACACTTAATTATTAATATCGGCAGTTTTTTTGAAAACTTAAACAAATTTTCAAAAACAACTTGCAAATTATCCGATTATGATTTATAATAGTAAGGATAAAACAAGCGGGAGAATTGATTGTTATGTACACAGAAAGAACCAAAGAGGAATTAATTGCGCTCAAAGCCGAGCTTGAAAAGGAATACGAAGCGTTAAAAAGCAAGGGCTTGAAGCTTGATATGTCGCGCGGGAAGCCTTGCAGTGAGCAGTTAGACCTCTCAAAAGATATGCTTTACATAGATTTAGGCAATTTCAAGAGCGAAAGCGGCTTCGACTGCCGCAATTACGGTATGCTTGATGGGATTATAGAAGCGAAAAGGCTTTTTATGTCTATGCTGGGGATTGAAAATCCCGACGAAATTATTCTCGGCGGGAACGCGAGCCTTCAGCTGATGTACGATACGTTTGCAAGAGCAAAATATGCAAAAGGCACAAAGTTCATCTGCCCTGTGCCTGGCTATGACAGGCATTTCACGATTTTGGAGCACTTCGGGATTGAAATGATTTCTGTGCCTTTTATAAACAGCGACCTCGATATGGACGAAATTGAAAAGCTTGCGGCTTCGGACGCAGACATAAAAGGCATGATTTGCGTTCCGGTTTATTCTAACCCCGACGGCTTCACCTTTTCCGCGGAAACTGTCAAGCGGCTCGCCGCGATGAAAACAGCTGATGAAAGCTTCAAAATCTACTGGGATAACGCCTACTGCATGCATCATCTTGCAGACGCGCCCGACACGATTCCGAATATCATCGCCGAATGTGCAAAGGCGGGCAACCCCGACAGAGCCTACGTTTTCGCGTCAACCTCGAAGGTTACGTTCGCGGGGGGCGGGATTTGCGCAGTTGCTTCGAGCATTGTAAATATAAAAGCAATACAAAAAGAAATGTCCGTGCAGACTATAGGCTTTGACAAGCTTAATCAGCTTAGGCACGCGAAATTCCTGCCGAATTCCGAAGCTCTTGCCGCGCATATGCAAAAGCACCGCGCCGTCATTGAGCCTAAGTTTAATTTAGTCTGCGAAATACTTGACCGCGACTTAAAACCAAATAACCTCGGCGAATGGCATAAACCGCGCGGCGGATATTTTATCTCCTTCAACGGCTTTAAAGGCACGGCAAAGCGCGTGGTTGAGCTTTGTAAGCAGGCGGGCTTGATTCTGACGGGGGCGGGCGCGACCTTCCCTTACGGCAAGGACCCCGACGATAAGAATATCAGAATAGCACCGACTTTTCCGCCGCTCGGCGAGCTTGAAAGCGCAATGGAAATATTTTGTGCCTGCGTAAAGCTTGCAAGTATTGAAGTTTTACTTGCAAAATCGTGATAATTGTGTTAAAATGAAAGATGCGGCTTTTTGCCGCGATTACTGCTCGTAGTGTAATGGATAACATGACAGACTCCGACTCTGTTGATTGCGCGTTCGAGTCGCGCCGAGCAGATTTACAAGAAGTGTTGAAATCAATATATTTTAGGGGGTTCATATGTTTTTAACGGATGATGAAAAGATTCTCGCGCTGAGAAACATAGAGGGGCTTGACGTTGACAGCGGACTTAAAAACGTCATGAACATGGTCGCGGTTTATTTTAAAATCCTCAGAGTTTTTGTGAAAAACGAGCGAAACGATAAGGAAAGATTTGACCGAATGATTAATCTTGATGAAATTTCTGATTTCAACGTAATGGTTCACGGATATAAAAGCTCGCTGAAGAACATCGGCGCGACATATTTATCAGAGCTTGCGCTTCAGCTTGAAATGTATGCAAAAAACAGCGATGTCGCAAGAATAGAAGAAAATCTCCCTGCTTTTAAAGATAAGCTTGCGGCTTTCGCGGATAATCTTGAGAAGATTTTGGGCTAATCAAAGGGGTAAAAATGAAAACAATATTTATAGTTGACGATAATGAAATCAACAGAATAGTGGCTGAAAACGCGCTTGAAAAGGATTATAATACATACACGCTTGAATCTGCCGCCGAAATGTTTGAAGCACTCGAAAAAACAATACCGGATTTAATTCTGCTTGATATTAAAATGCCGGTTATGGACGGCTTTGAAGCCTTGAAAATCTTGAAGTCTGACGCACGCTTCAAGGCGATTCCCGTGGTATTTTTGACAGGAACTGTTGACTACGAGGTGGAAGCGCTCGGCTTTGAAAGCGGCGTAGTCGATTTTATCGGGAAGCCTTTTTCGCCGCTTGTTTTAATCAGACGGGTTGAAGCGCACTTGGAAACCGATAAGTTAATCAAGAAAAGCCTCATGGCACAGCAAAGACTGCACACAACTACAATCGGCGTAATCGCTGACTTAGTGGAAAGCCGCGACAAAATCACAGGTAAGCATATCGAGCGAACGCAGGGCTATTTGAAGATACTCGTTGAAAAGCTAATGGCGATGAATGTTTACGCTGATGAAATCCGCACTTGGGATATGGCTTTACTTCTGCCGTCGGCACAGCTGCACGACGTCGGGAAAATCGTTGTAAGCGACGTTATACTCAACAAAACAGAAAAGCTGACCGATGAAGAGTTCGATATAATTAAAACGCACTCGCCCGAGGGCGAACGCATAATCAGCGAAATCATTGATAAAACCGAGGAAGATGATTTTTTAGTTTATGCGAGACGCTTCGCAGGGAGCCATCACGAAAAATGGAACGGCAAGGGTTATCCGCGGGGACTCAGCGGGGAGGACATTCCGCTCGAGGGGCGGGTAATGGCGATTGCAGATGTATATGACGCGTTAGTCTCTGAACGCCCGTATAAAAAAGCGTTCGCGCATGAAAAGGCGGTAGAAATCATCAAAAATGATTCGGGCTCGCATTTTGACCCTAAGCTTGTTGAAGTGTTTTTAGAAGCGGCAGAGGACTTTCGGGCGGAATCGCAGAAATTCCGTAATTCATAAAAGAAGAAATGGTGGATTTTATAATTATGGACACAAAAAGAAAAGCGCGTATCACAGTAGCTGTACTTACGATTATAACTTTATTACTCATATTGTTTTCCGGTTGCGCGACGAGTACTTCGGTGCGTTCTGATGTTATAGAGCCGCCGTTCGCTTCGTTCCGCGATGTTCCCGGTGTGACGGCGCAGGAAATCGCCGCAATCGAGGAATTGCAGAAGCAATATGAGTCTTTTTCTTACGCAATGATTCCGTCTACTGAATTATTTATGAAGTCAAGCGGTGAAATGGGCGGCTACGCCGCTTTGTTTTGCGAATGGCTGACAGAGCTTTTTGAAATTGAGTTTATCCCTGAAAATCTTTCGTCATATGATATTGTCAGAAAGTTAGAGGCCCATGAGATTGATTTCACAGGAAACATAATGATTACGGAGGAGCGTCTTTTAAAATATCACATGACTGATACGATTGCTGAAAGGCAGTTCGTAACCGTAAGAATCAAAGACAGTCTTGCCTTTAGCGAGATTTTAGAAGAGCGTCCGTTAAATTTTGCTTTTATGCAAAACACACCTGTTGAAGAATTTATCGCTTCCGTAACTGACCGCAGTACATATGAGCCTATGTGGGTTACAGAGTATATCGAAGCATATGAAATGATTGCGAGCGGTGAGGCTGACGCCTTTATCGTTACGGGGATAATCGACGCGTTTTTTATCGGCTATGACGATGTGATTATTGAAGACTTTTTTCCTTTGATTTTCAATCCAGTTTCAATGGCTACGGCTAAAAATGATTTAGAGCCGATTATTTCTATAGTTAACAAGGCTCTGCGAAACGGCGCGATGCCTTATTTAAGTCATTTATATAATTCGGGATACCAAGAGTACAGAGGATATAAAATATCGCAAATCCTTACAGAGGAAGAACGCGTTTATATCGCACAGAATCCTGTAGTTCCGATTACTGCTTTCAATGTCAATTATCCGCTGAGCTTTTACAACCCGCGCGAGGATAAGTGGCAGGGGATTTACTTTGACTTATTAGACGAAGTAACCGCGCTCACAGGCTTGACCTTTGAAGTCGCTCATGACGAAACCGCAAACTTTCCGGTTTTATTGCAAATGCTTGCAGAGGGGGAGGCGCGTGTAATCCCGTCCTTAGCATGGTCAAAGGAGCGGGAGGAAAGCTTTGTCTGGTCTGAATACATAATTGTTGACGAGCAAGCGGCACTCATATCAAAAGCGGACTTCCCGAAGGTTACGATTAATGAAATCCTTCACGTAAGAGTAGGCGTTGCTCGCAATACGAGCCACGCGAATATGTTTCGTCAGTGGTTTCCCAGTCACACTGCTATAATCGAATTTGACGGCATTGACCAAGCTCTCGAAGCCTTAACAAACGATAAAATAGATATGGTTATGACCGGCTCCAATCGTGTTCTGCATTTAACGCACTTCCAGGAACAGCCGGGCTATAAGGTGAACAGAGCCTTCGGCGAGCCTGTCCCGACTATGATTACGTTTATTAAAGACGAGGCTGTTTTATGCTCGATTATCGACAAGGTTTTGAGCATGACGGACGTTGAGGCGGTTTCCGCGCAGTGGCTTCAGCGGACATTTGATTACCGCTCGAAAGTAATTGAAGCGCAGCAGCCGTGGCTGATTGGCGTAATTATTCTGTTTTCTGTTATTATTCTGCTTATTATTATCGTGCTGTTCATTAAAGGCGGCGAGGGTAAGCGTCTTAAAGGGTTAGTGGAGGAGCGGACAAACGAGATTCTCGAAGCGGAAGAGCGTATGCGGATTATGCTTGATTCTGCGCCGCTTTTCATTAATTTCTGGGATAAAAATATGAACAACATCGACTGCAACCAAACGGCGGTAGATTTTTTCAAGCTGAAAGACAAGCAGGAGTATTTCGACAGATTCTTTGAGCTTTCTCCGGAAGCTCAGCCGGACGGCACAGACACGATGGAAAAAATCAAAGAAATCGTATATAAAACACTTGAAGACGGCTACTACCAGTGCGAATGGATGGGGCGGATGCCGGACGACGGCGAGCCTGTTCCCTGCGAGCTGACCTTAGTGCGTGTTAAGTTTAAAGGCGAAGATGTTGTTGTTGTATACACGCGGGATTTAAGAGCGTATAAGGAATATCTTGCCGAAATAGAAACAACGCAGATTAAGCTGCGCTACGCGCGGGAAGCCGCCGAGGTCGCAAATAAAGCGAAATCCGCCTTCTTAGCTAACATGAGCCATGAAATCAGAACGCCGATGAATTCGATTATCGGCTTCTTAGAGCTTGCGTCGGACGACAATAATATTCCTTTAAAAGTCCGCGAATATATGTATAACATACAGTCAAGCGCGGAATGGCTGCTGAAAATTATCAATGATATTTTAGATATTTCTAAAATTGAATCGGGTAAGATTGAGCTGGAGCACATTCCGTTTAATTTACCGGATATATTCGAGCATTGCCAGTCGGTAATCATGCCAAAAGCAGAGGAAAAAGGGCTTATGCTCTACTGCTATGCCGAGCCGTCTGTCGGGAAAAAGCTTCTTGGTGACCCTGTGAGACTGCGGCAAATCATCATTAACCTGCTCTCTAATGCAGTGAAATTCACCAACAAGGGCATGGTTAAGCTGTTAGCTTCTATTAAGAGCACAAACGGACAAACAACGGTTACGTTTGAAGTAAAGGACAGCGGCATAGGCATGACTCCCGAGCAGATAGAAAGAGTTTTTCTGCCTTTTATGCAGGGAGATGAAAGCATCACGCGGAACTTCGGCGGTACGGGCTTGGGTCTTACGATAACTAAGAATATTATCGAGCTAATGGGCGGGACGCTTCAGGTTGAAAGCACGCCGGGAGTAGGCAGTAAATTTAAGTTTGACCTGACCTTCGACTTAATTGAGGATACTAATGATTTCCCGACCAAGAAGACAATTACAAGCAATATCAGAAAGCCTAATTTCAAAGGCGAGGTTTTGGTTTGCGAAGATAATGTTATGAACCAAAAGGTGATTTGCGACCATTTGGCGAGAGTGGGACTGCAGGCTGTCGTAGCGCATAACGGTGCAATTGGCGTTGAAATAGTCGCAGAGCGCGTGAGTAAGAACCAAAAGCCGTTCGATTTAATCTTTATGGATATTCATATGCCTGTTATGGACGGCTTGGAAGCCGCGAGCAAGCTTTCGAGCTTAGGCGTAAAAACGCCCATAGTCGCCTCAACTGCGAATATAATGACTAACGACTTAGAGCACTATAAAATCAACGGAATGACCGACTTTATCGGTAAACCGTTTACGTCGCAGGAGTTGTGGCGTATTCTGAGCAAGCATATTCCCGTTGAAAGCTATTCCGATGTCGAGAATCATCGTCAAGCCGCCGAAGATGAAAAAATGAGAAAGCAGTTTGTAATTAATTTTGTTAAAAATAATCAGAATACCTTCAATCAATTCGCAGAAAAATTAGACAGCGGCGACTTGAAATCCGCGCACAGAATTGCACATACCTTGCGAGGTAACGCAGGTCAAATCGGCAGCGAAGCCTTGCAAAACATAGCGATTGAAATAGAAAACGCTCTTTCGCCGTCTAAAATCGCGCGCAAGAACAAGGAAGACTTGATTTCAAAGGATTTGCTGAACACCCTTGAAACCGAGCTAAAGTCGATTCTTACTGAGTTAGCGCCCTTGTTAGAGGAAAGCACTTCCAAGGTGATTGAAAAAACAGCAGACAAAGAAAAAATAAATGAAATAATCGCTAAGTTAGAGCCGCTGTTGCTCGCGAAAAACCCGGATTGCGAGGACTTAATCGACGAGGTACGTGCGATTCCAGGCAGTGATGAATTAGTTGAATATATTGATGATTTTAATTTTAAGGAAGCGTTAAATGAATTATCAAAAATCAAGAAAGAGCAGGAGATAAGCGATGGAAAATAAGAACAGCATTTTAATCATAGATGACGAAAAAGCAAATATAAGCGCGCTGAAAACCTTGCTGAATGCGGATTATAAGATATACGCGGCGAAAAACGGAAGAGACGGTATCGAAACTGCTGAGGAATTCACACCCGACATAATTCTGCTCGACGTGATTATGCCCGACATGGACGGCTATGAGGTAATCGCGGAATTGAAAAAAAGCGAGAAAACATGGAACATTCCTGTGATTTTCATTACCGGTCTTGATAATCTTGGCGATGAAGAAAAGGGCTTAAACTTAGGTGCGGCAGATTATATCCCGAAGCCTTTCAGCCCGAGCATCGTTAAGCTGCGGATTAAAAACCAAATAGATATGATTAATCAGCTTCGTACAATCAACAGAATAAGCGTCACCGACCAGCTTACCGGCATTAAAAACCGCCGCGGCTTCGACGAGTATATGAACAGGGAATGGGGCAGAACAATACGCGAAAAATTACCGATTAGCTTTTTGATTTTGGACGCAGATAACTTTAAAAATTATAACGATACATACGGTCATCAGCAGGGCGACATAGCGTTGCAGACGATTGCAAATATACTGAAAACCTCCTTGAGACGCGTGACCGACATTGCGGCGCGGTGGGGTGGCGAGGAGTTTGTTGTACTGCTTCCGAATACGGATAAAAATGGAATCATGGAGGTCGCGGAAAAAATCCGCTCGGAAATTGAAAAGACGCCGATTCCGCTTTTGAGCGGCGAGTTGACCGTGATAACTGTGAGCGTAGGCGTAAATACGCTTGTTCCTGCTCCCGAAACTGAATTGAGGGACTTTATCGACAAGACAGACGAGGCGCTTTATACAGCGAAGAGGACAGGAAAAAACAAGGTTGTTCATGTGTCCGACGTGTAGGAACGAAAGCTGCTAAACTTGACATTTTTCTCAATCTGTGTTACGCTATATTATTAGACATTATATATTTTATAGTACCGGAGGGGTAAATAATGTTAAAAAAGATTAAATCCTTATACATACAAATTGCCTTTGTTCTGCTTGCTTTTATAACGATGGTTGCTTTGAGCTACAGCTTTATGAGAGAAATCGTATACGAGCATATAGTAAATCATGCAAATAACACAATTGAAGCAGAGCATATCATGGTTGAAACTGTCATCAGTGAGTCAAAGCTGACCTTTCACGGATTTTCAAGCACTGTGAATGACATGATTCTGCAGGGATACAGCTTCAGCGCGCTTGAAGCGTACATAAAAACGCTTTGCGAATATTTAATGATTGAAACCGCCGCCCCGGACGACTTTGGGTATGTTTACGGCTGGTTTAAGACATTAGACGGGGAAGAAGGCTTCATCAGCGGAATCGACTGGATTCCCGGTGCGGATTATGTTCCACAGGAAAGACCGTGGTTTATAGCGGCAGTCGCGGCGAACGGCGGCATCGCAGAGGAAGAACCGTATCCCGACGCGAGAACGGGCGAATTAGTTTATTCGTTTTCCCGCGCGCTTTTTTGTGACGACGGGGAGTTAATCGGCGTAGCGAGCATTGACGTTCCGCTTCAAAGCGTTGCAGATGATATAGTTGAAGCGTCTTCAGGGCAGGGCGGCTACGGAATGTTAGCGAGCGGAGACTTTATTATACTCTCGCACCCTAATCCCGAATACGTGGGCATGAGCATGAGAGACCCGAACTTTCCTGCTTGGGCGATGACTGAGGAATTAGAAAGAATCGGCAAAGTATTTGAATACGAAATGATGAGCTTTAAAGGAGAGGAATCATTAGCATTCTTCCAAAGGCTTCCGAACGGCTGGTATTTAGGCTTCGTAACGCCGAAAGCGCAGTATTTCAATGATGTTACGACGATGGCGGTGACGCTTACCATAACCGGTGCACTGCTTGCTTTAGTGTTGATTCTGATTTTAATTTACATCGACCGCATGAGAGAAAAAGCCGATTATGAAAACAAGCAAAAGAGTGCATTCTTAGCTAACATGAGCCATGAAATAAGGACGCCGATGAACGCTATTATCGGCATGACGATTATCGGGAAAGCCGCTTCTGACGCACAGCGCATGATGTACTGCTTTGAAAAAATCGAAAACGCTTCACAGCATTTATTAGGTGTAATCAACGACGTTCTTGATATGTCTAAAATCGAAGCAAATAAATTTGAGCTGTCTTATGAAGAGTTTAATTTTGAGAAAATGCTTCAGCGGGTTATAAACATAGTCGGCTTCCGCGCTACCGAGAGAAAGCAGGAACTGACAGTGTTTATCGACAAATCTATACCGCGCAGACTCATCGGCGACGACAACAGAATAGCGCAGGTAATCACAAATTTGCTCGGAAATGCAGTAAAATTCACTCCCGAGGAAGGTTCAATCAAGCTTGACACCCGCTTTGTCGCTTTGGAAGACGGCGTGTATACTATCCGCGTTACAATCACAGACACAGGCATAGGCATAACTCCCGAGCAGCAGCAAAAGCTATTTCAATCGTTTCAGCAGGCTGAATCAAACACGACGCGGAAGTTCGGCGGGACGGGGCTCGGCTTAGCTATTTCCAAGAGAATCGTTGAAATGATGGGCGGTACGATTGAGGTTGAATCTGAGGTAGGAAAAGGCTCGTCCTTCTCGTTTACCTTCCAAGCGGAGCGCGGCACAAAAAAGTCTGCGAATCTTTCAGAAATCGGCGTAAACTGGAATAATGTTTCGATTATGGCAGTAGACGATGATGTTGAAATCCTTGATTATTTTGTTGATGTTATGCAGGGCTTCGGAACCTCCTGCGATACAGCGAAAAGCGGCATGGAGGCATTATCGCTTATTGGTCAGAACGGTATGTATGACATATATTTCGTTGACTGGAAGATGCCGGGTATGGACGGCTTAGCTTTAGCGCAGGAAATAAAAGCTAAGTCTGAAAAGCCGGATAACACAGTTGTAATCATGATTTCAGCCGCCGAATGGTGTGATATTGCTGACGAAGCTAAAGCGGCGGGCGTTGACAGGTTCTTGTCGAAGCCGCTGTTCCCGTCGGCGATTGCGGACGCAATCACGGAGGTAATCGGAGTCAGCGAAGCTAAGAATAATAAGCACGACGACGACGTAAGCGGAATTTTCAAGGAGAACAGAATACTTTTAACGGAAGACGTTGAGGTGAATCGTGAGGTATTAATGGCTCTGCTCGAAGCCACCGAGTTAAAAATAGACTGCGCTGTTGACGGCATAGAAGCGATAAATAAGTTCGCGGAATCGCCCGATAATTATTACGATTTGATTTTCATGGACGTTCAAATGCCGAAGATGGACGGGCATGAAGCGACGCGCGAAATAAGAAAGTTAAATCACAGCAGAGCGAAAGCTGTTCCGATTATCGCCATGACGGCGAACGTATTTAAGGAAGACATTGAGCAATGTGCCGAGTCGGGAATGAACGGGCACATAGGCAAGCCCATAGACATAGACGAGCTGTTCCGTTTACTGCGTAAATATTTATTAACAGACAGGTAACAGAGTATGAATATCAAAAGAAAAATATATGCTCCAATGGTCATGCTGTCGGTCTTATCGTGCGTGGCTGTGCTTGTCTGTTCGGTTTTGCTGTTTAGTGTTGAGCTTAATAATGCAATGCACGACAAAAACGACGTAGCTAAAATGGTAATTGAGCGCGAAATCGAAAGCTTAAAAGCTAACGCGCGCAACGCGGCAATCGGTATTGCAAGCAATCAGGATTTAATAGAAGCGGTGATTAACAATGACCGCGACAGAATCATGTATATAGCGAATGCGCTTCAGATTATGGCAAGAGTGGAATTCTGCACTATACTCGACAATGAAGGCATTGTAATTATAAGAACTCACGCGCCTGACGAATACGGTCAGCCGCTGATGCTCCCGCACATAGAGCAGGCACTTGAAGGCAGGGTGGAATCCTATGTTGCGCAGGGCATTACCGTAAGTCTTGCCGCGTATGGCGGCGCGCCGATATATAACAGCAACGATGAAATTATCGGCGTTGTATCGTTGGGCTTCAGGTTAGACAGCCAGGAATTTGTGCGCGAGCTGAAGGCTACAACAGGCTGTGAGGTTACTTTCTTCTCGGGCGATATACGTGTGTCTACTTCTGTTACTAACGGCAACAACAGATTTTTATTAGGCTCGAAGGCAGATGAGGAAATAACAAATGCAGTTTTCGCGGGAGAAGTATTTACGGGGAGAATAGAGCTTTTCGATAAAAACGTGCTTGCGAAATATTCGCCGCTTTACGGCGAAAACAACGAAATCATCGGAATGTTATGCGTCGGATATTATACAGCGGCGGATACGAGTAAGGTTGTATTTTTCATACTGACCGGTTCTTTAATCACGCTGATAATTCTCGGCACTACCTTCGTAAGCGCGAGACTCCTTTCGACAACGATTGAACAGCGGCTGACTAAATTAAATGAAGATAATAACTTACAGCTTGCGAAGCTGAACTTAGCTGTGCAAGCTACGCACATAGGCTTATGGGATATGGAAATTATAGAGCACGACCCTATAAACCCCGATAATAATTTTATGTGGTCGGACGATTTCAGAAATATGCTGGGCTATTTTACAGAGGAAGACTTTCCGAACGTGCTGAAAAGCTGGAGCGACCGCCTGCACCCTGACGATAAGGAAAGAGTGCTTGATGTTTTCACAAAGCACATACTTGATAAAACTGGCGAGACGCCCTATTACATTGAATACAGGCTCTTGAAAAACAACGATGAATACTCATATTACCGCGCTTCGGGAGAAACAATCCGCGATAAAAAAGGAAATCCCTTGCGGGTCGCGGGAATGTTAATGGATATAACTGAAGCGAAAAACAGCATAATAGAAATAGAAAATCAACGCGCCATAGCGGAATCCGCGAACAAGGCTAAAACAGCCTTCTTAGCAAACATGAGCCACGAAATAAGAACGCCGATGAACAGCATTATCGGCTTTTCCGAGCTTGCAAAGGACGATAAAATCTCAGATAAAACCCGCCAATACCTTGATAATATCCACGAAAGCGCGGTAGTGCTTTTGGATATAATCAATGACATATTAGATATTTCCAAGATTGAGTCGGGTAAAATCGAGCTTGAAAAAATTCCTTTTGATTTACCGAGTATATTTGCCTACTGCCAAATGGTAATCGCTCCGAAAACAAAGGAGCGAAACACCACGCTGTATTGCTATGCTGAGCCCTCTGTCGGGAAAAAGATGCTCGGGGACCCGGTGAGACTGCGGCAAATCATCATTAATTTGCTTTCAAATGCAGTGAAATTCACAAACATAGGCGCAATCAAGCTACTCGCATCTATTAAAACCTCTACTGAAAAAACAGCGACGATTATGTTTGAGGTTAAAGACTCGGGAATCGGAATGACACCCGAGCAAATCGAGAGAATCTTCGAGCCGTTTGTGCAGGCTGACGGCAGCGTGACGCGCAGATTCGGCGGCACAGGGCTCGGGCTTGCAATCACAAAGAATATAATCGAACTCATGGGCGGCGAGCTTCAGGTAGAAAGCGCACAGGGAATCGGCAGCAGATTCGCTTTTGAGCTCACCTTTGATTTAATTGATGATACCTCTAAGCTTCCCGCGCAAAAGATTCTCATGAACAGTTTTGATAAGCCTAATTTCACGGGTGAGATTTTAGTTTGCGAGGATAATACTTTAAATCAGCAGGTGATTTGCGACCACTTATCGAGAGTCGGGCTTCAAACTGTGGTGACTTATAACGGCGAGGACGGCGTAAAGCTTGTTGCAGAGCGTCTGCGAAATGGTGAAAAGCCCTTTGATTTAATTTTCATGGATATTCATATGCCTGTCATGGACGGGCTGGAAGCCGCAACGAAAATTAAAGAAATGGGTATTGAAACCCCGATAATTGCTTTCACAGCGAACGTAATGTCTAACGACATGGAGCTTTACAAGGAATGCGGAATGGCTGACTGCATAGGGAAGCCGTTTACGACGCAGGAGTTATGGCAGTGTTTAAGCAGGTTTATACACATCAGCGGTTTTTCAGCCGTCGGAAGCAATAATAATGATGATGAAAGCTTACAAAAGCAGGTAAGGCTTAATTTCGTGCGAGATAATCAGCATACATTTGCAGAGCTCGTAAAAAATCTTGACGCAGGCGATAATAAAACCGCTCACAGAATCGTGCATACGCTCAAAGGCAACGCAGGTCATCTTGACGAGGCGAATTTAAGGAAGGCGGCAGTTGAGGTTGAGAAATCAATCTTAGACGGCGAGAATCCGATTCCAAAGCAAAGCTTAAATATTCTCGAGTTAGAATTAAAGTTAGTGCTCGAAAAGCTTGCGCCTTTGCTTGATGAATTTAATCAGAACAAGGTTGTTGAAACTACCGATAAAGAAGAGATAATAAGAATAACCCAAAAGTTAGAGCCGCTGCTGAAAGCAAAAAACCCGGAATGTGAGGATATGCTTGATGAAATCCGAAGAATACCGGGGAGCGGGCAGTTAGTGAAGCTTATTGAGGAATTCAGTTTAAAACAGGCATACAGTGAATTACAAAAAATTATGATGGAATGGAGTCAATAATAATGGATAACAAAAAATACAGCATTTTAATCGTAGATGACGACAGAGCAAATATCAGTGTTTTAAAAACTATTCTGTACACAGATTATGTCGTTTACGCGGCGAATAACGGGCAGGACGCAATAGAAATCGCACGGGAATTTACACCGAGCGTGATTCTGCTTGACATCGTTATGGCGGGTATAGACGGCTATGCCGTAATTACCGACTTGAAAAATAATGAGAAAACGAAGGCTATTCCCGTAATTTTTGTTACGGGCTTAGACAGTACGGATTCCGAGGAAAAGGGTCTGCTTCTCGGTGCGGCGGATTATATCAGAAAGCCCTTTAAAACTGCTATTGTTAAGCTGAGAGTGCAGAATCAAATAAAAATTATCGAGCGTAATTTAATTGAACGCGACTTGAATATTGAATTGAAACTCAAAGAAGAGCTCACCGAAGCGAAAAGAATAGCAGAGCATCAAAGAGAAATAGCAGAGCAAAGCAGTCAGGTGAAAAGTCAGTTCCTTTCCCGCATGAGCCATGAAATGAGGACGCCGATGACAGCGATAATGGGCATGGTGCAAATCGCTCAGCTGCAGGGGAATATACCCGACGAGGTAGATATGTGTCTTGGTGAAATCGACAAAGCTTCGCATCATTTGCTCGGAATTATTAACGATATACTTGACATATCAAGTATGGAATACAGCGGATTTAAGCTGACTGAAGCAGCATTTGACACTGTCGTATTCTTTGACGCTATATCAAAAACAGCGAGCGAAAGCGCAGCGGCGAAGGAGCAGAAATTCTTTGCTAAGCTTGACCCTGCTGTTCCGCAGCGGCTTATCGGTGACGCAAACCGATTAGAGCAGGTGATTAATAATTTATTGTCGAACGCATTTAAGTTCACGCCCGAAAAAGGCATTATAAATTTGGATATTAATTTACTTGAAGAAAATAAAGAATCGGTTTCACTCAAAATTATCGTAACTGACAACGGAGTCGGAATAGCGCAGGAAAAACAAAAAGGGCTCTTCGATGCTTTTGAGCAATGCGACGACAGCGCGACGCGGACTCATGGCGGAATCGGGCTGGGGCTTGCCTTATCAAAGCGGATTGTCGAAAAGATTGACGGTGAAATCTGCGTTGTATCTGAACCGAATAAGGGCGCGGAATTTAGCTTTACTTGTAAATTGAAAAAAGAGGTAACTACATGACACGCAACATTTGGAGAAGCTTACAAATCAAAGTAATAGCGATTTTATTATTGGCTATATTTTCAATTACGACTATTATTTATTTTATTAATTTCAGTCAGCATTATAATTTAACGATATATCACTATGAGCAGGACGCGAGAAATATTTTTAAGCACGCTGAGAGAGTTATCGACGAGCGCATATTTTACGAAATAAATACTATTGAAGACCAGACGAGCGAATTGTTTTTAGAAGTGCACAGCCGCTTAGATGAAATCAGGAGAATAGCAGGCATTAAGTTTTTATATACAGTGAAATTCAACGACGAAGGCGAATTAATTTACTTAGTTGACGCTTTGGATAAGGACGATAAATATTTTACTCATGCAGGAATGTTAGTTGAAGAAAAATTTACGGCGTTATTAATAGAATGCTTTGAAGCTAAAGAGCCCTATTTTCATAATGAAATTGCAATTTCGGAATACGGAGTTTTATATGTAACATACTTTCCATATTTTGATGCGGACGGCAATGTGATTGGTGTTGTGGGAATAGAATTCGACGCAGAAAACGTTCACAGCACCATAAACGAAATCAGAATCAGAACAGTTTTGTTTTCTATAATTTTTGCCTGCATATTTATTATCTTTTCGATTCATTTTGTGAAAAGAGAATTCAAGCATACGCAATCGGCTTTCTCTTCTATGGAGAAGTCGGTAAAGGAAGCAAACGAGCGCGCGTCTTTAATGTTGAATACCTCTCCGACCTGTGCGCAAATCTGGGATAAAAACTTAAATACAATCGACTGTAATGAAGCGGCTGTAAAGCTTTACGGCTTCAAGGATAGACAGGAATACGCTGAAAAGTTTATAGTAAGCTGTTCGCCGGAGTATCAGCCTGACGGGCAACGCTCCGATGAAAAAGCAGTGCGCCTTGTAAATATTGCGTTTGAGGAAGGCTATTGCAAATTCGATTGGATGCACAAAATGCCGAACGAGGATACTTTTATACCGGCAGAGGTCATACTTGTGCGCTCAAATTACAGCGGCGAAACCGTAGTTGTCGGTTACACCCGCGATTTACGTGAATACAATAAAATCACGAAAGACCTTGAATACCGAAATGAATTGCTGCAAATCGTAGACCAAATGGGCGTTTTGCTTTATGAAGCAGACACAGATTCCTTCGAGCGGGTTCTGCACGAAAGCGTCGGCATGGTCGCAAAGGCAGTTAAGGTCGACAGCGTAAATTTATGGCGCAATCACACTGACGGCGGGGAATTATACTGTACTCAAATATTCGACAGCTCTTCAAAACAGCTCGGGTTTACAGCGGGAGAGGTTTTCAAGTTTGACAACTTCATAATTGAATGGCGGGAAACCTTAGCAGTCGGAAAGAATTTAAACGTAATAACGCGGGAGATTACAACAGATACAAAGTCGTTTTTAACACCTACAGGAATCCTCTCGTTCCTTTGCGTACCAATATTTATTGAGAGCGAGTTTTGGGGATTTGTTTGCTTCGACGATTATCAAAAGGAGAGGATTTTTGACGAAGCTGAAGAAACAGTTATGCACTCCGTAAGCTTGTTAATCGCGAATTCATTTATCCGCAATAAGATGATTCTTGATATAAAAGAAAACGCTGTTAAGCTTGAAGCCGCTTTGGGTACAGCGAACACCGCGAGCAAGGCGAAGGGCGACTTCCTCTCCAACATGAGCCATGAAATAAGAACACCGCTGAACGCGATTATAGGCATGACGAGCATTGCGCAAAAAGCAGAAAACGTAACAGAGAAAAATAAATCCTTAGACAGTATAAGTGAGGCTTCGTCGCACCTCCTAAGTATAATCAACGATATTTTAGATATGGCAAAGATTGAAGCAAATAAGTTGGAGCTCTCGCCTATAGAGTATAATTTCGAGCAGATGATGCAGAGGATTATGACGATTATACGCTTCCGCTCTGATGAAAAACAGCAGAATCTTAACATAAATATAGATGAAAAAATACCTGCTTATATAATCGGCGACGACCAGCGTTTATCGCAGGTTATAACCAATCTGCTGTCTAACGCGGTGAAATTCACTCCCGAGGGCGGCGTAATAAATCTGAACGCTTCTTTAGTTGAAGACGTTGGCGGAAGCTGTGAGCTTCAAATCATAGTCGAGGACAACGGAATAGGAATATCGCCCGAACAGCAGAGCAAGCTGTTCAACGCCTTTGAGCAGGCGGAAAGCGGAATCAGCCGCGAATACGGCGGCACAGGGCTCGGGCTTGCTATTTCCAAGCGGGTAATCGAGCTGATGGGCGGACAAATCAAAGTAGAGTCGGAGCTGAATAAGGGCACAAGGTTCACGATAACTGTTAAAGCACAGCGCGGAAATAAAACTGTAAAAACTAACGATAAGTCGCTCCGCGGCGACACAGCGGGGAATACATTCAACGGTAAAAAATTATTAGTCGTTGAAGATGTTGAAATAAACCGCGTAATAATTTTATCGTTCTTGAAGGATACGGGAATTGAAATTGACTGCGCCGCTAACGGAAAGGAAGCGTTAGACACAGTAACCGAAAGCCCCGAAAAATATGACATGATTCTAATGGATTTAAGAATGCCGCAAATGGACGGTTATGAAGCTACAAGGAGAATACGCGAGCTTCCGCAGTGCACACTCGAGAAATTGCCCATCGTTGCAATCACTGCGAACGCCTTTAAAGAAGATATAGACGCCTGTATCGCCGCAGGAATGAACGACCATATAGCAAAACCGTTCGATGTTGAAAAAGTGTTTAATATACTGCGGAAGTATTTAGCGGAATAAAAACTAAAGCTTGAAAGGGAATTACAAATGAAAAATGTTTGCAGATTATTATGCGTTTTTCTTTCAATAATTATATTTTCTGCTGTATTCTCGGGCTGTAACACCGCAGAGGACAACAGCGGTAAATCCACTGTTTATACGTCTTATAAGGATATACCGGGGCTGTCGGCGAACGACATAAATGAGCTTGAAGAATTATTGTCAAGGAAAAGCTCGTTTACATACGCAATGTTAGAAAGCACAGAGACGTTTTATGACGAAAACGGCGAAATCGCAGGCTACACTGTTCTTGTGTGCGATTGGCTGTCTGAATTATTCGGCGTTGAATTTGTCCCCGCGATACTACCGTGGGAGGAATTAATCAGCGGTCTTGAAACAGAACAGATTGATTTTTCGGGGACGCTGACCGCCACGGAAGCAAGGTTAGAGCAAGGCTACTTCATGACCTCGCCCATAGCTATGCGCTGGGTGGAATACTTCAGAATCGCAGACAGCGAGCCACTTACTGAAATCGAAATCGCGACGCCGCGCCTGCCGCGCTACGCGCTTCTCGCTAATACCGCGAGCGCGCAAAACGTTTTAAATCATGCGCTTTATGAATTTGAGCCTGTGTGGGTTACCGAATACGTAGCGGCTTACGAGCTTTTGAAGAGCGGTGAGGTGGACGCCATGCTCGCGGAAAGCTCAGCGGAAGCTGTCTTTGATGCTTTTGGTGATATTGTAACTGAGAATTATTTCCCGCTTATCTACTCGCCTGTTTCGCTTTCAACGAGAAACGCTGAGCTTGCGCCGATAATTAATGCTGTTCAAAGGGCACTTGAAAACAGCGGGCTCAGTCATTTAAGCGATTTATACGACGAGGGTAGAAGGCAATATACCCGAAACAAACTGTTAATGCAGTTTACGCCGGAGGAGCGCGAGTTTTTAAGAAACAATTCCGTTATACCGCTCGGCGTTGAATACGACAACTATCCTGTAAGCTTTTACAGCAGACGCTACAATGGCTGGCAGGGAATAGCTTTCGATGTGCTTGAGGAAATCAGCTGGCTGACCGGCTTGGAATTTGAAATTATTAACGACAACACGACAGAATTTTTCATGCTGCTCGAAATGCTCAGAAGCGGCGAAATACATATACTTTCAGAGGTGGTTCAGTCGCCGAACAGGGAAGGGCAGTTCCTCTGGCCGACGAACTCCTTCAGAACAGAACAGTCGGTTCTTATATCCACGATTGACCTGCCGAATATAAACGTTAACAGAATTTATTCCACGACAGTCGGGTTAGTTAAAAGCAACGCGCATACTGAATTTTTCAACAACTATTTTCCCGACCACCCCGATACAATTGTATTTGACAGCCAGGACGACGCCCGCGAAGCTTTGACGCGGGGCGAAATTGATATGATTATGAACAGCTATTCGACTCTGCTGTCGCTTACGAATTATCTTGAGCTTCCGAATTTTAAAGCGAATATTATATTTAATAACAGCTTTGAATCGACCTTCGGAATAAATAAAGAGCAGGAGCTTTTACATTCTATTATTGATAAAACGCTCGGCGTTATCGACACGAACACAATATCGGAGCAGTGGCTTCATAAAACCTATGATTATAATATTAAGCTATTATTAGCGCAGAGACCGTGGATGATTGGGGTTACGGTGCTTTCGCTGTTTGTGCTTGTTCTTGTAATCTCGCTGCTCGCGAAAAGCCGCCATGTCGGCAGACGATTAGAAAAGCTTGTCGCGCTTGAAACAACGACCTTGAATACGCTGTTCGATTCAATCCCCGACCTTATTTTCACCAAAAATTCGGATTTACTCTACACACATTGTAACAAAGCCTTTTTAAAGCATTTCGGAAAAAGCAAGGATGAGATTCTCGGAAAAAACGATGAAAGCGGGCTCGGTGTTTCTCCGCAAATGGCGGAATGGTATAATGATAAAGACCGCCAAACAATACGTGAGGAGCGTATGGTCACGGTCGAAGAATACATACCGCGCGCAGACGGGGAGCATTTGCTCTTTGAAACGAGCAAGATTCCGCTTATTTTAGACGGGAAAACTATCGGTATAATCGGAATCGCGCACGACATTTCAAAAATAAAAGAAACAGAAAATACGATAAAAGAAAACTACGACTACGCGAATAAGCTCAACGATACTTTAACAAGAATCACAAAAAACCCCGCGATTTCCACAGGTGATATAAAAACTGCCGCCGAAATCATCGTTGAAGAGGGCTGCTTCGCGCTCAACACTAACCGTATAAGCATATGGAGCTTGTCGGAGGATTCCAACACGCTGATAAATATTTCCTGCTACAACAGCGAAAGCGGAAGGCATACCGTACAGCCCGACTTCGATTTAATCAGCAGGGAAGAGTACGCAAACCTGCTCAAAACCAAGCGGCTGATTGTAACTAATAACATCAGAGAAGCCTCGTATGACATTACGAGCGGCGGCTACGGTGAGGATTTATGCGCACTGCTTGACGCGCCGATTCGTGTTGACGGCGAGTTAGTCGGTGCTGTCTGTGCCGAGCAGAACATCTGCGCAGAATATCCGATGAGCCGCGAATGGCTCATCAAGGAGCAGAGCTTTGTTTCGTCCTTGGCGGACCTGATGGCGCTCGCGATTTCCAGTCATGAGCGGCACCAAGCGCGGGAGGAAGCGGAAATTGCAAACAGGAGTAAGTCCTCGTTCCTTGCTAATATGAGCCATGAAATCCGCACGCCGATGAACGCGATTCTCGGCATCACCGAGATTTTAATGCAGAATGAAACGATTCCCGCTGAATTTGAGGAGGGGCTTGGCAAGATTTACAACTCCTGTGATATGCTCCTCGGAATCATAAACGATATACTTGACTTCTCGAAAATTGAAGCGGGCAAGCTTGATATTACCCCCACTCAGTATAAAATCGCGAGCTTGATTAACGACTCGACGCACCTAAACATGATGCGTATTGACAGCAAGCCTATTGAATTTGAGCTGAGAATCGATGAAAATATTCCGTCAAAGCTAATCGGCGACGAGCTGAGAATTAAACAGGTTTTAAACAATCTGCTTTCAAACGCGTTCAAGTATACCGAAAAGGGCAAGGTGACATTAGAGGTGACTTTTGAAACCTCAGCGTGGGATAATTACATAATGCTTGTGCTGAACGTAATCGACACAGGGCGCGGAATGACAGAAGAACAGCTGAATAAGATGTTTTTCGAGTATTCACGCTTCACAGAGGATACGATGCAGTCCATAGAAGGGACAGGGCTCGGGCTTGCAATTACACAGCGTTTAGTGAACCTTATGGACGGTAAAATCACTGCCGAGAGTGAGCTTGACGCAGGCTCGTCGTTCACCGTTAAGCTTCCGCAGGGAATAATTGACGATGAGCTTTTAGGCAAGGAAATAGCCGAAAATTTATCACAATTCCGCGTTAATTACATGGAACAGAGGAAGAGAAGCCGCATAGCGCGCAACATCATGCCTTACGGAAGAGTGTTAGTTGTTGACGACGTGGAAACTAATTTGTACGTAGCACTGGGGCTTCTGCGACCTTATAAGTTGCAAATCGAAACAGCCATGAGCGGGTATGAGGCTCTTGATAAAGTTAAAGACGGTAATACTTACGACATTATTTTCATGGACCACATGATGCCCGAAATGGACGGCATCGAAACGACAACTAAGCTCCGCGAGCTCGGATATACCGCGCCTATCATCGCTTTATCGGCAAACGCGGTCACGGGGCAGTCGAAGGTCTTCTTGCAAAACGGCTTCGATGATTTTATTTCAAAGCCGATTGACACGCGCCAGTTAGACTCGGTTCTCAACAACTTGATAAGGGACAAGCAGCCTCCCGAGGTTCTTGAAAAATTAAAGAATCAAGCTAATGAATTACCCGCCGCAAGCGACTTGACACCGCAGGAAATAGATTCCATGCTGCTCGAATCCTTCATTAGAGACGCGCGCAAGGTAGTGGATTTCCTTAAAGAATTATCAAATGAATCGAGCTTTGAAAACCTCAAGGAAGACGAAGAGGGCTTGCGGAAATTCACTGTATTCACTCACGGAATCAAGAGCTCGCTGTTCAATATCGGCGAAAAGAATTTATCGGAGCTCGCGTTTAAATTGGAAACAGACAGCCGCGAAAGGAACATGGAAGCGGTAGTCGCTTCCGCACCCGATTTTCTGAACAAGCTGAGTATTTTACTGGGTAAAATGGAATCCGAACAAAAAAGTAACAGCGCGAGCGAAGGTGATTTGAGCATTTCAGATATACGCGAAAAGCTTCTTGCTATACAGGAATTATCTGCAGATTACAACAGAAGAGGTGCGCTCAGCGCGCTCGCCGAGGTCAAAAACGGCACAAAGGAAACGATTGCCTTCTTAGAAAAAATAAAAGAATTTATCATGCACAGCGATTTTGAAGAAGCAGAAAACGCAATCGCTGAAGAATTAAAAATATAAAAAAACGGGGTAATTATGAAAAGAAAAACTTTAATTTTAGCTGTGTTTTTGGCGGCTGTTATGGCTTTGACAGCTTGCGGGAGCGCGCGCACATACACAGATTTCATCGACACAGGGAAGCGCATAGCTGTCGAAGCGGGCGATGTTTACGGTGATTTGTCGCGCAATTTATTCAAAGCGAGAACGCAGGAATATTCAAATACCGCCAGTATGCTTGAGGCTCTGCGCAGCGGCGGTGTTGACGCGATTCTGATTAGCGACGGCTTCGTCCGCAGACTTGAAAACAGCGGATTATACCCGGAATTCAGATACATTAGCGTGCCTGAATATATTTACATCAACAGAGCCGCGCATATTTTTCACACAGAGGAATTGAGGGACAAGTATAACGAGTGGTTCGCGGGTATCACAGCTGACGGAACGCTCGCTCAAATTCTTGACCGCTGGCTCGGCGAGGATTTACCTGCGTTTGAGGATATTCCAACCTTTGAGCTTACCGCTGAAAACGGGACACTGCGAGTCTGCGACACAGGAAATTACGCCCCTCTCAGCTACTATGAAAACGGCGTATTAGTCGGTTTTGATATGGAAATGGTTCAGCGTTTTGCACTTTATCTCGGAATGGACGTGGACGTTATTATCGTTGATTATGAGGATATTGACGACGTTGTAACCTCGGGCAGAGTCGATATGAGCGCGGCTACCTGGGCAGTGACCGACGAACGCCTTGAAACAATAATTTTCGGTGAGCCGAGCCTTGTGACCGAAGCTGTTTTAATCGTTAAGAAGTAGTTTTCATAATAAAACAAAAACACTGTCAAGCGACAGTGTTTTTTTGTTTGCTATTTTAATAATTCCTGAACTAATTTCGCCGCTTCGCCGTACTCGCTTATGAGGATTTTTGTTGAAATATTTCTGATTGCGTCAGCAAGCTTTTCACTTCTTGCGTTTTTCTGCAGCTCGCTTATTACGGAATTCATCGCGCCTGCGTCCATTTTATCGAGTGCCTTCGCGAGTTTTTCAAGCTGCGGTTTTAATAAAGCTACTTCCTCGGCGGTTATATCATCGTTTGAAGCAGAGGCAGGAACAGCTTCTTTTATTCTGCTGAGCAGCTCGTTTAAATCGTTTAGAAACTCGCTGTGCAGCTTACTGACAGTCGCGGAATCGTCACAGCCCGCGGCGAATTCTAACTCATAAGCGAAGTCGGAAATTTTCTCAGCACCTACATTTCTTGCCGCGCTCTTAATTGCATGAGCGCAGGTTGCATAGAGCTTCATGTCGTTTGCTTCTATGCAGCTTTTGAGCGTTTCTGTGCGCTCTGTGCAGTCCTCGCTGAAAACTCTGAGTGTTTCAATATAATTGTCGAGCGAGCCTGCCGAAAGAGAAATACCTTTGTTCACGTTGAGCCCTTTAATTTCAATAGGTGGTTTTGTTTCGAGTTCAATTGACGGGAGAGTCAGGCTGCGGGTTTCCGACAAGCTTCTCTGCTTTGACTTAGGAATAAACTTCTCTAAAACAGAATTAAGTCTTACGGTGTCTATCGGCTTTGACAAATATTCGTTGAAGTCGTTCTCTAAGAAAAGCTCCCTTGTTCCCGAAACAGCGTTTGCGGTAAGCGCGATAATAGGAACATCTTTGAAGCCCATGCTTCTTATATGACCGGTGGCTTCGATGCCGTCCATTTCGGGCATTCTGTGGTCCATGAAGATAATATCGTATTTAACAGCTTCGACCGCCGCAATCGCCTCCATGCCGCTGTTACAAAGGTCAATCTGCATTTTATAAGGCATCAGCAAGCCCTTCGCAACGCGCAAATTCGTGTTAATATCATCAACGACGAGAACCTTTACGTCGGGCGCAGTGAACCTTACGACTGCTTCATTTATTTCGCTGTACAGATAGCTGTCGGAGATGTTGTTAAGGATATTAGCGATTGCCATTGAATAAACAGGCATTGAGAGGACGCTCAGATTCCGCTCTGTTATCTTCTCGCCGAACTCTGCAAGCAGAACAATCCGCGCGTTATGCTTGGAAGCGACGAAAACCTCCTTACTTTGTTCATATAAAGTATACGAAGTGAAAATAAAATTAAAGGAATTATCAGCTAATATTTTTTCAAGTGAGGTTTCATCAGCGATAGAAGTGCAGTGTCCGCCCATGTTTTCGATTGCTTTTTGGATTGAGCTTGCGTAGATTTCCCGCCGGTCATAAACGAGAACCTTTTTGTTTTCGGGGTTTTCGATAGCGGCTAATTTTTCTGTGCTGTTGATTCTCTGCGGCAGTCTGACGGTGAATTTACTGCCTTTTCCGTATTCGGAGTCAACGCTGATTGTGCCATGCATAGCTTTCACAAGACTGTTAGTAATAGTAAGCCCCAGCCCGACGCCTTCGATTCCTTGTCTGTTTTCGTCTTCGACCTGCACGTACTCACCGAATAAATTCTCTAAGTTTTCGGGCTTGATTCCTCTGCCGCTGTCTGATATTTCCATGACGAGCGTTGTCGTGCCGTTTTCGGTTTCTTCGCAGTAAGCCTCAAAAAGCACGAAGCCTTTATCCGTGTACTTAACAGCATTACCCAAAAGATTAATCAGAATCTGACGAATCCGCACCTCGTCGCCGATAAGCGAGTTCGGGATATTACAATCGGCGTTAACCGCAAAGCGCACAGGCGAATCTATAATTCTCATTCTTATAATGTTAATTACGTCGTTGAGCAGGGAAGAGAAGAGATAGTCTCGCGTGGCGATTTTCAAGTTGCCCGCTTCGATTCTCGAAAAGTCTAATATATCGTTGATAATCGACAGCATATTAGAGCTCGCTTGTTTTACTGTGAGAACGTGCTCACGTAAATCGTCGGGGTTATCCTCGCGCAGCGCAAGCTCGGTCATGCCGATAATCGCGTTCATCGGTGTGCGGATTTCATGGCTCATATGCGCTAAGAACGCGCTCTTCGCGCGGTTTCCTTGCTCCGCCTGCTCCTTCGCAAGCACTAATTCCGTGATGTCAACAGAGCTCTGAATATGTACCTTCTGTCCGTCATGCCAGTTAATGTATCTGTCGGTATTGCTGTAGAAGTTTCCGGTCAGAGTGCTGTGCTCCTCCCACATAACGACCTTATCGTGGTCTTTGTCAATTTGACGGCAGGGGCAAAAGCTGCATCTGTCGGTAATGCCTTCTTGCAAAACCTCGTAGCATATTTTTCCGACTGGGTCGCCCTCAATTTTGTAATGCCGCTTCATACCCTCATTCATGAACAGAATTTCATGCGTGTGGGGAATTGTAACGTAAATCATAGTATCAATACTGTTGAGTATTTTATCAAGTGCGTTAAGAGAATGTGTTTTGGTTTGTTCAGCTTCCTTCGCGTCCTTTACGGCTTCGGAGAGCTGAACAGTCGTATCAACTAATTCGCGGGTAGTATCGTTACGGATAAACGCGTTCGCAATCATCAGCCCTGCCGAGCGCATTGTCCGTTCCTCGCTCTCGGTGAAATGCCGTTCATTAACGCAGTCGTCGAAGCCGACGAAGCCCCAGTAGCTGTCGTGTACAAACACGGGCATTACGAAAAGGGAGAGAATCCCCCTGTCTTTAAGTGCCTTCTGCCGCGAAGGCTCCATCTCGCGCACTAAACCCTTGATACATTCACCGGCAAGCAGCGTTCTGTGCCATGGGCTGTTTCCGTAAGGAATATCCGCTCCCGCAGGGTCTTGCCGGTCTGCGTTATGCACCCACTCGTGAGTGAGCAGGCTGTGTGCGATTCCGTTTTTTATGTAGTTCTTCCAGACTGTGACGCGGTTTACCTTAACCGCAGTACCCATAATATCCATTGCCTTCATCATAGAACCGTCGAAGTCGTCCAAGTCGGGCTCAAGAAGTATTTCGGAAATACGGTTCGCGCTTTCGAGAAGCATATTTTGTCTGCCGAGTTCGTTCATCATGCGCTTGGATTCACGCAAGTCCTGAACATAAAAGAGAATTAACTCACCCTCGCTGTAATTAGTGCAAACGACTGTAACGATTGAGGGAATCGGAGTCCCGTCGGGGAGCTGATGCGTCCACTCGAAGACGTATCTTCCGTCTATCATGGCTCTTTCTGCAATCTCTAACCTTACATCAATTGAAAGCCGACCGTCCGGCTGATATTCCGGAGAAAGCTGAGTGTGAAAAATATCAATTAATTCCTGCTTGTCGGTTAAGCCGAACAACCGTAAGGCTTCGCCGTTGCAGTCGATAACTTCGGTTTCCCTGTCGCCGATGAAGCAGGCAATCGGCGAAGTATCAAGCATGACCTGCGCGCGTTCGCGGGCTGTCTGCGCGTTGTCAAGAGTCGCCTTGAGCTCGGTTATATCGCGGATTAGAGCGAGAATCCCCGTAACCTCATCGCCGCTGCGAATCGGAGTCTTTATAGCCTCGCAGAACCTGCGCGAGCCGTCGGGATATGTAAACCAGCCTCTTGTAATATGCGTTGTTTTCTCGCTGACAACCTTTTGGTCAGCAGTGCTGAAGTCAGCGGGAAGCCTTTCTGCAAGTCCGTCTATTTCGTTAGGAGTTTTGCCGACGATGTCAGCCTCGTTAAGCCCGACAAACGCTTCAAACTTACCGTTACAGCTTGTGTAAGCGAACTTCAAGTCCTTGCAAACTATCATATCGGTTACAGCTTCATACATCGCGGATATAGTGAGAAGCTGGCTTTTGTACAGCTGACGGTTTCTGTCGTTGAAGACGAGAATAACAAACATTGTGATAATCATGATTGAAAGAACACAAGCGGACAGGGCTATATAAAACGTCCGCTGCTCTGCCATCAGCAGCAAATAATCGAGTGTTTCCTGCTCGTCTTGCTCGTCGTTAATAGCTTCAACAGCTTCAGAAGCATCGGTGCTTTGCGGATAAACATCAGCAAAGCAACCCGCGGCGCACAAAAAGACGGCACAGGCTGCAATTATCAATGAAATTATAAATCTTATGTGAACAACTCGTTTTTCAGTCATTCCTTGTTTATCCTTTCAAACTCTTTTTCGTATTCGATAAATAAATCCGCGAGCTCGGGGTCAAAGTGCGTACCCTTGCTGTTTTTAATAATGTCCAAGGCTTCCTCATGCGTGAAAGCTTTTTTGTAAGGTCGCACAGAAACCAAAGCGTCGTAAACGTCAACCACAGCCATAGTTCTGCCGAGAAGCGGAATGTTCTCACCTACCAAGCCCTTGGGATAACCGGAGCCGTCCCACTTTTCATGGTGCGTAGCGACGAAAATCTTGGCAAAATCTAAGAATTCCCACTCTGATGAATCATTTTTAATCTTGTCGATAATTTTTTCGCCGAAGGTAGTGTGCTCTTTAACCTGGTCAAATTCCTCGGGAGTGAGCTTGCCCGGCTTCAAAAGAATCGCGTCTTTAATAGCGATTTTACCGACGTCGTGAAGCTGAGCGGATTGCAAGACGAGGTTTTTGTCCCAGGTTAACATTTCTTCCTTGTGCAGACCTTTATCCTGCATCGCGTCAAGCATAACGCCGAGAAACGCTTGCGTACGCGCTATATGCCCGCCTGTAATATCATCGCGGCACTCCACAAGCTCAGCCATAGTGCGAAGCAGGGCGTTCTGCAATTCCAAAACAGAGCGCGTTTTATTTACAACGCTTTCCAAAAGCTCGTTGTTCATCTGCCGAAGCTCGCGTTTATGGCTTTCGGCGTGTAAGTGTGCTTCTATTCTTTTATGAAGCAGAGAAGGCGAAAAAGGCTTCGCTATGTAATCGACTGCACCGAGTGAAAGCCCGACAAGCTCGCTGTTTCCGTCGATTTTCGCTGTTAAGAAAATAACGGGAATGTGAGTGGTTTGCTCATTGGCTTTGAGCCTTTTTATTACCTCATAGCCGTCCATGCCCGGCATACTCACGTCAAGCAAAATCAAGTCGGGGGTTACTCTTTCAAGGAGCACAAAAAACTTCTCACCGGACGGCACAGTGAAAACATCGTACCATTCGGAGAGATTATTCCGCGCTACAACTAAATTTGTTATATCATCGTCAACAATGACGAGCTGTTTCTTGGCTTCTTCCATTGAGCAGACTCCTCCGCAAAGCGGTCTATACTATTAAGTATTATAGCCCTTTTAGGCAGAAATGTCAATAGCTAAAACAATTAATACCCTAATTTTTTCATTTTTGCAACAATTTCTGCTCTTCTTTTTGCGGTTCTTTCCTCATCAATGCACCAAACACCGTTTTTACGCTGTATGACATCACCCTCCTTCGCGTTTTCGGGAAGCAGGGCACAAGGCAGATTAAGCCTCTTATCGCCGTATTCGCAGACTGCGATATTTTCCTCAATTCTATCTATAATATAAATCATTTGACACCTCTCTGAACGTAAATCATAAATCCGTCGTCAGTGCAGTCGAAAACAATGCTTCCGTGCAAATCAGTGCGGAAAATCTCGTAGTTCCTGTTAATAAGTCTGTCAAGCACCTCTTCGGTCGGGTGATTGTAAGAATTCGGCGTGCCGACGCAGATTATTGCGTATTGCCCGTTAACTGAGTTAATGAATCTCGCCGAGCTTGAAGTTCGGCTTCCGTGGTGGGCGATTTTTAGTACGTCTGCAGAAATATCAAATTCGCTTTCAACCAAATCATTCTCGGCAACCGCTTCAATATCGCCTGTAAACAGGAACGAGCCCGCAGTATGACTGAATTTAACAACCACTGAATTATCGTTAATACCGTCATATTCAAAAAGCGGTGCGAGTATTTCCATTTTTGAATCCGTGCTGAGCTCGAAAATCATTCCCGGCTTCGCCCAAATGACTTCAACGCCGCCGTTTTCAATGCTGTCTAAAAGGCGCAGAAACGCGCTTGATGTCGGGACATAGGACTCCTTGAGTCTCGGCATAATTATGAATTCCGCGCCGAATTCGTCAATTATAAAGCTCGTGCTTCCGATGTGGTCGGAGTGCGGGTGTGAAACGATGATATAATCAAGCTTCGTCACACTTTGCGCCCGCAGATAATTAATCACGGCGGCTGAATATTCCCGCTCGCCGCTGTCAATCAGCACGGTTTTTTCGGGCGTTATGATTAAAGCGCAATCGCCCTGCCCAACGTCGATGAAGTGCACCGAAGCACTCTCCGATGAGGCGAAGTTCATATTATCGCGCAACCTGAACAAAACATAAACATCGTGCCATTTCCCGCTGATGGTGAAAAGCGCGGAAACGCAAACCCAGAGAGCGATTACGGCGATAAATACTTTATTTTTTGCGCTTAAATTTCTTAGGTTTAAATTGTTTTTTCGCATTGTTTAAATTTTTATCTCCGCCTATCAAAATGCTTATTAAATCGCGCCGATTTATTTTGTTCAGCGCGGCTCTTACGATTTCGCGGTTTTCGGGCTTGTAATATTGCAATAGCGCGCGCTGCATCTGCTTTTCCTTGGGGTCCTTCGTAACATAAACTTTCTCCATTGTCAGCGGGTTTAAACCCGTGTAAAACATCGCGGTTGAAATCGTCCCGGGAGTGGGATAAAAGTCCTGCACCTGCTCGGGTCTGATGTTGTGCTTTTTAAGGAAAAGCGCGAGTTCTACTGCGTCTTTCAGCGTTGCGCCTGGGTGCGAGGACATTAAATAAGGAACAAGATATTGCTCCTTCCCGCACTTTTTTGTTTCGCTGTAGAAATTCTTCGCAAACCTTTCGTACTCTTCAATCTGCGGCTTACTCATTAAGTGCAAAACCCGCGGAACAGCGTGCTCCGGCGCGACCTTGAGCTGTCCGCTTGTGTGGTGTTCGACAAGCTCGCGCAGAAACTCTTTATTTTTGTCGCGGTTGACGAAGTCGAAACGAATCCCCGAGCGGATAAAAACTTTTTTGACGCCTTTAATGCTTCGCAATTTACGCAGTAGCCGAAGGTATTCCTCGTGTCCTGTGTCTAAGTTTTCGCAGGAAAAGCACTGCTTGTTTTTGCACATTCCGCTTTTCAGTTGCTTGCGGCAGGAGGGCTTGCGGAAGTTCGCGGTAGGCCCGCCGACATCGTGGATATAACCTTTGAAGTTTGGGTTTTTCGTGAAGCTTTCAGCTTCTTCAATAACAGATTCCTCGCTTCGTATTTGGATTCTGCGCCCCTGATGAAACGCGAGCGAGCAGAACGAGCAGTTCCCGAAGCAGCCGCGGTTGTGGATAATCGAGAACTCAACTTCCTCAATTGCGGGGACGTGCTTGTACATAGAGTGATATATCCGCGTGAAGGGTAGCGCATAAACCCTGTCCATTTCGTCAGTAGTCAGGCTTCGCTGCGGCGGATTCTGCACTAACATCTGCTTGCCGTGCCGCTGAATTATCGTCTTGCCCGTGACCTCGTCCTGCTCATTATATTGAAGCTTGCAGGCTTTTGCGTAGGCGGCTTTATTTTCGGGCAATTTTATATGCTCGTAGTCGGCGCATTGCACCGCGCCGAGCGGGGTTTGTGATGGCTTTGTAAGATAGCAGGTTCCGCGCAAATCGTGAATTTCACTTGCTTTTTCGCCGCTTCGCAAGCGCCCGGCTAACTGCACTAAGGTCAGCTCTGCCATTCCGTAAAGCAGTAAATCCGCGCCGCTTGAAACTAACACAGACGGCAAAATACTATCGCTCCAAAAGTCATAATGCGCAAAACGGCGCAAAGAAGCTTCAAGTCCGCCTATTACGATTTCACAAGCAGGGAAGAGCTTTTTCAGCTTTTGACAGTAGGCGTTTACGGCGCGGTCGGGACGTTTGCCGCCAGTTCCGTTCTCGCTGTACGCGTCGTCGTGCCGCTTCTTGCCGCTGACTGTGTAGTTCGCAACCATTGAGTCGATGTTCCCGCCTGTCACCATGAAGGCGCGCTTAGGCGCGCCGAGCCGCGAAAAATCATCGTCGCTGACAGGCTGTGCGATGATTCCGACAGCGAACCCCAGACTTTCAAGCATGCGCGAAATTATTGCGATTCCGAACGACGGGTGGTCAACATAAGCGTCGCCGGTAAGGCAGATAAAGTCAAAAGGTTTATCTTGTTTTGTGACGGGTAAAAATTTATTGTTCATTAGTTTTGATTATTAACTTTCCTCTCAAGCCATTCTTGCCTCGTCATAATAACCTGTCTCGGCTTGCTTCCCTCAAACGTGCCGACAACGCCCATTTGCTCCATAATATCAATCAGCCGCGCCGCCCGCCCGTAGCCGAGCTTCAGCTTTCTTTGCAAGTAAGAAGTACTCGCTTGTCCCGCTTCAATTACAGCGTCGATAGCTTCGTCAAGCTTGTCATCGGACAAATCGAGCTCGCCGATTTCGGCGGACTTTTTATCCCTATCAGACTTGGAAAGCCCGACAAGCTCTGCGTTTTCCTCGATTTCTTTAATCACGCTCTCGTCATAATCAAGCACGAATGTCTTCTTAATAAAGTCAACAGTGCGCTCAACTTCCTTTTCAGAAACCCAGCAACCCTGCACACGGAGCGGCTTTGGCGCACCCACAGGATTGAAAAGCATATCGCCCTTGCCGAGTAGCTTGTCGGCGTTTCCGGCGGAATCTATAATCGTTCTGCTGTCGATTTGCGATGCAACACGGAGCGCGATTCTGCTTGGGATATTAGCTTTAATCAAGCCTGTAATTACATCAACAGACGGACGCTGTGTGGCGATTACAAGGTGAATCCCTGCCGCACGCCCCATTTGCGCGAGTCGACACACTCCGCTCTCTACCTCGCCCGAAGCCGCCATCATTAAGTCGGCGAACTCGTCAATGAATATAACAATCTGCGGCATTTTTTCAAGCTCGGGGTCGCCCACGCAAAGCGAATTATACCCCGCAAGGTCACGCACGCCGTATTCAGCGAAGGTTTTGTTTCTGTTGAGCATTTCCGTGACCGCCCAGCCGAGCGCGCCTGCCGCCTTCTTAGGGTCAGTAACAACAGGAATAAGCAGGTGCGGAATACCGTTATATATGCCAAATTCCACCATTTTCGGGTCAATCATAACAAAGCGAACGTCCTCAGGCGCGGCACGGAACATAATGCTCATGATTATGGAATTCATGCAGACGGATTTGCCCGAGCCTGTCGTTCCTGCAATCAGAATATGCGGCATTTTCGCTATGTCGCAAACGATTATTTCCCCCGAAATATCCATGCCAATGACCGCACCGAGCATAGAATCACAGCTTCTGAACACGTCGCTGTCAATCAGCGAGCGGATATTTACTGTGTCAGAGGTACGGTTCGGGACTTCGATTCCTACCGCGCGCTTGTTGGGAATCGGTGCTTCGATTCTAACACCGACTGTCGCTAAATTAAGTGCAATATCGTCAACTAAGTTCGTTATTTTCGATATTTTTACGCCCTCTGCGGGTTGCAATTCATAACGCGTAACAGACGGTCCGCGGCAGACGCCAACGATTTTTGTCTGCACGCCGAAGCTTTTCAAGGTTTCCACTAATGTTTCGGAATTGTGCGAGATTTCCGATTCAATATCAAGCGTGTTTTGCACAGGTACAGGTTCGGTTAAAAGCGTTACGGGCGGCAGGGTATACTGCGGCTCTTTTGGCGCGAAAAACTCGGTGTTTACGGGCATTTCGTCAGTCGTCAAGCTCTCGTTAATCACCTGCGCGTTTTGTTCGTTCTGCGCCGCTTGCTCTTCTTTTTCTTTTATATAATCACCGACGACCTTCATGAATCCGTCGGGCTCTTCCGGCGGAATTATCGGCGATTCATGAGTTTCCTGCACCGGCTCGGACATAGGTTCATGGACTTCACGTTCCGGCTTCGGTTCGCCTGTCACGTAGGAATGAAGCTCGTCGTGGAAGTCTCTGTGCCTGTCTTCATCAGGTGCGGGCTTTGTGGTTGTACGCCCGCCTGCCGCGTTCCCGGCGGCTTCGATTGCGGCAAATTTCAGCCGCCGTTGCAAGTCTTCGTCTACTTCTTTTTCTAAGCGTTCTGTTTTATCTGTTTCAAGTTCAGCTTCAGCCTTTTTGTCAAGCTCTTTCTTCTGCTCGTTATAAAGCCGCAAATACTCGCTGTCTTCGCGCATTTGCTCGCTTCGTTCTTTAATTTTTCTGCCGGCAAGGCTGAACGGCTTGGCGATGATTTTAAGGAATTCGTATAGCGTAATGTCGGAAGCAAGCATGAACACGACAAAGAAAATCAAAATTACGATTATGCTCGCCGTAATCCTGCCGAAAAGCATAAGCGGAAGCCCTAAAATAGCACCCGATAAGCCGCCGCCGATGAGACCTTTGCCGTTTTCAAACAGCACGTTGACGGCTTTTTCACCCTCTTCAAGCTTTAATTCGCCAACGAAGATAATCTGAATCCCTGCACAAATCAAAAGAATAATGAAGCAGAGTTGAATCAGCTTTGCTGTGACAGTGCCTTTGCCCTTGTTCGTCGAAATCATGACAGCTATGTAAATGAGAATCGGACCTGTTAAAAATGTTGCAAAACCGAACATTCCGCGCAAAAAGGTGTTAATATGGTCGGCGGCGTTCTTTGCTTCGGCGTTCACGTTTCCGACAAATGCGAAAACTATAAACAAAATACCAACGCAAAAAAGCACAAGTGACCAGAGCTTGCGCCGTTTCGTATCACGCGCGACAGCCGCACCGGAGCGGGCTTTTTCGGCTTTTTCCTTTGCTGTTTCTCTTTTTGGAGCAGGTTTATTTGTAGCAGGCATTTTTGATTCCTCTTTTTTAATTAAAGTTAAAGAATTTTATTATATCCATATTTTCAAGCACGCCCCAGGCTATGCAGAGCGTACCGAGAATCGCAGTGTAAATTCCGAAGATTTTGAATTTTTCCTTTTGTGCGATAATTTTTACAAGCTTTATTGCGAAAAAGCCGACTACGGCTGAAACTGCGAAGCCAATTAAAAGCTCAGGATAGTTCAAAACAATGTCGCTTTTAAATGCTTCACGGAGCTCAAGCAGTCCGCCGCCGAGAATCGCGGGGATTCCAAGTATAAACGAAAAAGCAACGGCAGTCTGGCGGGAAAATCCGCACAAAAGCCCGCCTGTGATAGTCGAGCCCGAGCGCGAAATGCCCGGAAATAATGCCGCAATTTGAAACAAGCCGACGACGAGCGCGTCGGTAATTTTCATGTTTTTGCCTGTTTTTACTCCTTTTAAGCAGGCATCGGACAGGAACAGCAAAATCGCTGTGAATATAAACGCACAACCCTCAAATATTATATCGCCGTCCCCCTCTGGTGCGGTGAAAAAATCCTTCGCCAAGAGATAAACAGGAACTAAAAGTGAAGTCGCGATTACAGTCATGAAGAGCATTTTGCGGTTGTCGTTCATTTTGCTCCACTTGAATTTCGCTGTGAAAACGTCAGCGATTGTAAGAAAAAATTCTTTAATCATGCCGAGAATTATATCGCGGAATGCGATGAAAACTGCAACTAACGTGCCGAGATGAAGCACGACGATTACGAGCAGGCTGTCCTCGCGTGGCTCGGCAAAGTGCCCGAAGACAGATAAATGCCCCGAGCTTGACACCGGCAAAAACTCCGTAAGCCCTTGAATAATGGCTTTTATGATGATGTTTAAGTATTCCAAGTGATACCCCGTTTGTTAATTTTTAATTAAGTATATTCAACAAAACTGAAAAATACTAATGTACTTTTCAGTTTTGTTGAAGGTTGGGATTTTAAGAGAGCAGACAGCTCTTAATGATGTCGCAGAGCGCTTTTGCGTTGTCGCTTGCTTCAGATTTTCTAATCAGCGCGCGCAGAAGTAAAACCGCACCCTCCTCGTCGAGGTTTGCGATTGCTTTTTGAAGCTTCGGCGATTTCGGAATTGCAACTTGAATTACAACATCGTCGCTTGCAAGTGCGGGCTTCGGAGTGGGAACAGCTTTTTTTGGAGCTGCTTTTGGTGCAGCTTTAGAAGCAGCCTTGACAGTTTTTTCAGCAGCTTTGCGCCCACCTCTTGCGGGTTTTACCGCAGGCTTTGCAACAACTGCCGCCGCTTCTTTCTTCTCCGCTTTTTTTCTGCCGCGTGTTTTTACGGGCTTTTCTGCTTTTACGGCAACTGCTTTCTTCGCGGGTCTGCCGCCTTTTTTGGCGACAGCGACAACGAGCTTCTTCTCCGCTAAAAAGCTTTTGAGAACATCGTCGCTGAACTTGCCCTTTTCATCGGATTCGCCTGTAAAATAATAAGGCGAAATGCCGAGAAGCTGCGCCATTGCGAGAACCATTTTGGGGGAAGCGGTGCCTTTTTGGAACGCGTTGTAGAACGTATTCTGCGTGAGACCGGACAGCGCGTGGATAGTTTTCTTGACCTCGCTTGATGCCGCTTTATAAGCCGCCGAGATTCTGTCGCGTGATTTTTGCGCGTCAACACTTAAATTTGCCTTTTTAAGACCTTCAAATTGTTTTGCGGTTAACATGATTAACCCTCCGATACTGTTAGTTATTATATATAGTGTAACAGAAACGGGAAAATATGTCAAGGTTTTGAATGAAAACAAAAAAGCCGCTCCGAACGAGCGGCTTTGCTATTACTTGTAACTAAGGATAGTAACATCAGCAGAAACGATTTTATTGTTTTCATCTTTGACGCTTGACCTAAATGTCGAAGATTCACCGGGGAAAATTCCCTCATTACCGACGGCATAAGTGCTGTCGGTATTAATTGTATTTCCGCTTGAATCTTTCCACGCAATACGTACTTGAACAAAAGTATAGCTTGTATCTCCGCTATTGTATACGTTGCCTTCAACTACTGCATATCCAATAGTGTTATGAGAAAAAACAACATTCTTTATTTCAAACGGATAATCGGCTGTTTCTGCTGTTGTTGACGCAGGAGATTCTTGTTCATTTATAGTTTGCTGTGTTTGTTGAGGTCTGCTCGCGCCTGTATACTTTATATTGCGTATCTCCGCTCTGCCATTAGGATAAGCGTTTAATTCAGCTATTACAAACTCTATCACATCATCATCTGTATCTAAAAAACGTTCCGCCCATGTTTTTATATAAATATTGTTGTGTAATGCGCCGTTTAATAAATTTTTTATGTAATTCTCCCCTAAATTGTTTATCGTTATTAATGTGGCTGAATCGGCACTGTTTTCTAATTTGTCAAGCATATAGTTCATACCGAACAGAACATCAGGAGATTCGTTGTAAAGAAAGCGGAATGTTGATGCAAAACCATAAGGGTCATAGACGTCTTCGGGGCTGGCTTTAAAAAATAAAATACCTGATAGTTTTTCTTCGTCTATTAACGAAAAATAACTGTCCCACCAATGACTGTTAAGTTCCTTTCCGTCGTTATAAAGGCAAAGGCTGTCGTTTATATTATTATAAGATTCAATCAAATTTTGACCGTCAATCCAATTACGACCCCATGGTGGTTCGGGTTCCGGCTCTTTTGGACTACAGGCTGTCAGCCCCAACATCATCACCGCAATAAGCAAAATCGAAATTATTTTTTTCATTTAAAAAATTCCTCCTAAAAATATTATTTTAAGTTTAACATTTTTGAGAGAAAATTTCCATTTACATCATACACATAAAAAGCGTCTGTTTTTTTTTTTTTTTTTGGACAATATGCACAAAACCCCGCTTGGAGCGGGGTTTTTACACACTTATTTACTTCATCGGCATACGATTTTTGAACTTCAGCCTCAGCTTATCCGCAATCAGCGCGATGAACTCGGAGTTGGTCGGCTTGCCGCGCTGGGTATGTATGGTGTAGCCGAAGAAGCTGTTCAAGATTTCGACGTCACCTCTGTCCCAGGCGATTTCGATTGCGTGGCGGATTGCGCGCTCTACGCGGCTTGAGGTCGTGCTGTATTTTTTCGCGACGGTTGGGTAAAGTAGTTTTGTGACGCAGTTTATCATTTCGTTGTCCTCAACTGAGAGGAGAATCGCGGTTCGCAGGTAGTGATAGCCCTTGATATGCGCGGGGATTCCGATTTGGTGGATAATTTCCGTTACCACGTACTCGATGTCGTTCGGGACGTTGTCGTGGACGTTGTACTCGACGTTGACATTGCCGCCGATACCCGCCGAGCTTGAAACGCCGCCGATGAGATTCTCAACACGCGCCGCGAGCGCACTCGGCTCAAACGGCCTTACCATATAATACCGCGCACCTGCGTCCATAACCTCCCGCTCCACCTGTGGCGAGTCGTAGCTTGAAACAACGATGGTGATGGGCATTTTGGGGAGCTCGTCCTTGATTTTTGTCATAAGAGCCACAGCGTCAAACTCCGGCATCTTTGCGTCAATCACAAGCACGTCCGGCTGTTCATGCCTGAGCGTGTCGAAAATCGCTTTTCCGTTGCGTGGTCTTGTCACAGCATACATTCCTTTTTGCTTTAGGAGGGAGGCCCAGGCGAGCCCGTTTTCCATGCTGTCGTCACCGATTAAGACTTTGAATTGCTTTGTTGTCATTTTTACCTCCAAGATTTATACTTCGTCTTTTATTTTACCACAAGGATTTCGGAAATGCAACAGCTAATTTGTATAAAATTACATAGAGCTTAAAAATCGCAGAAACCCTTTTATAATGAGCGTGAACATACTTTTGTGACATAATCATTCGTAAAAAAACAAGCGATTCCTTGTGAAATACGTCAAAGAAAAAGGCTTTACGTAGTATAAAATCACTATAATAATTAAAAAGCGTGTCGAAATATGTCGAAAATTAGCAAAAAAGAAATTACGAAAAAAAGAATAAACGCAAGCAAACTGCCAATAATATAATCGACGCTTTTAAAAATTGGCGTCACGACGCTTTAAAAAAAGCGTCTAATAATCCGAAACATCGTCTTTGCAAAGGAGAATATTTGTTATGATGGACAGAATCGCATTATTTATACTTTTAGTGGGCGGTTTAAACTGGGGACTCGTAGGACTTTTTAGATTTGACTGTATAGCATGGGCATTCGGCGGCAGTGCGTCGGTTGTAAGCAGACTGATATATATTCTTGTCGCGCTCAGCGCAGTTTGGTGCATTTCGCTCTTCTTCAGAAGAAACGAAGTACTCGAAAGCAGAGAGCATCACCGCAGATTTGACTAATTTAAACCGAAAAGCATAAAAAACCCCCGAAAGTGTGAGCTTTCGGGGGTTGGTGTTTAGAAAAGTTTTTAAAGTCCTGCTACGCTCCGCAGTACGGACAATGCATGACCGCTGGTAACTTCGTCGCTCAAGCCGTACTTTGCACGCTGTTCGCTTGTCAGTTGAATAATTCCTGCAACGTGCCTCAGAATATTTAAAGCGTCCGCAGTTGTAAGTACCTCGCTTACGGTCAGTGTATACGGAGCGTGACGCCAAATTCGTCCGCTTTGAACTTTTACGCGGTATGTTCCCGCTTTTAGCTCAACTTCATTTGAACGTCTGCCGTGAGTATTTCCGTTAGATGAAAAATTCGTAAATGCGCTGCCGTCTGTACCTAAAAGAGAAATTTGCCAAAAATCACTGTTTTCCTGAAGATTTGCATGAGAAAAATCTAAAACTACCCGAACATCGTATGGAGCAATAAATTCAAACCAGTCAACATCATTATTAAAGTAAAGATTTCCCGTGATTGGTTTGTTCAAAGAAATTTTATTAGCGGCATTGGGTAAATCATTGGGTTCTATTTCAAACTGTCCTATATTTTCTTCGTAATAACAAGTAATCGAATAAGAAAAATCGGTAAGCCACATAGGAATATTTCTAACTGTCAGTTTATAAGTCCCTGAATCGAGGAAAAAGTTTCTTGAAGTAAAGCCGGTAGTTCGCGTGTTATGTTCATAAAAATAAAATTGATTTTCATTGCTGTCAAAAAGATGTATTCTCCACCCATTGGCAGCCATCCAACTTGTATTTGCGGGATTTGTAAAATCAAAGTAAATCCGCCCCGGATTGTCTAAGGTTATCTCGTAACTTTTTAAATTGTCTGAATTAGTCAAATTATCGGTTATTGTAAAAATTACCTCCTCGCTTGAAGCTAATGCCACAAACGGAATTGTTGTAATCAAAACAACAAGCATGACTATAACTGATATAACGCGCTTTTTCATTAGAAATTCCTCCAAAAAGTTTATTTTGACAAATTATAACATATAAAATCAAAAATGTCAATATGTAAACTAACAAATGTCACATATAAACTCACATAGTTAAGATATAATTAACAGGGGTGATGTTATGATTTACGGAATGGCAGAGAAAATAAGGACTTTGAGGCTTCAAAAGGGACTGACACAGACGGAAATAGCAAAAAGGCTCAATATTACCAAAAACTCAGTTAATGTATGGGAAACAGGCGCGTGCGCGCCATCTCTAATAAATTTAGCCCGCCTTGCACAGATTTTTGGCGTGAGCACTGATTATCTGCTTGGGGTAAACGAGCGGGTAACTGTGGATATAACGGAATATGACGACTTGCAAAGGGAAGCAATACATAGCTTAACGCAGATATTTAATAAAATGAACAGCGGGAAAAAATGAACCTCAAAAAAACACTTGTAAAAAAAAGGTAAATGTGCTATACTTAGTTGTAGCGCATTTATTATTTATAGTGAGGAATTTTAAATATGTCAAAAATAGCTGTACTCGGCTTCGGGACGGTCGGTTCGGGGACTGTCGAGGTTTTTTGCAAAAATAAGAGCAATTATTGTAAAAAAACAGGGCAAAGCCTTGATATAAAGTACATTCTTGACGTTCGGGACTTTCCCGAAAGCCCCTACGCGGACAAGTTCGTCAAGGACTTCGATACAATCGTGAACGACCCCGAAGTCACGGTTGTCGCTGAGCTTATCGGCGGGAATACTTTTGCATACGATTGCGTGAAACGCGCTCTGCAAGCAGGGAAGAGCGTAGTTACGTCGAACAAAGAGCTTGTCGCGACAAAAGGCGCAGAGCTTCTTCAAATCGCGGCGGAGAAGAACGTTAATTTTTTCTTTGAAGCCAGTGTCGGCGGCGGGATTCCGATTATCCGCCCGCTTCAACAGTGCCTTATGTCTGATGAAATCACCTCAATCGCGGGGATTCTCAACGGCACGACTAACTATATTCTCACGAAAATGCTTAAGGAAAGCGCGGAATTCGCGGACGTGCTTGCGAAGGCGCAGGAGCTCGGTTACGCCGAGCGTGACCCTGAAGCCGACGTGAGCGGCGGCGATGCCTGCCGTAAGATTTGCATATTAGCTTCGCTGATTTTCGGTGAGCATATTTACCCCGAAGATGTATATACAGAGGGTGTAACGTCAATAACCAAGGAAGACGCAGAGTACGCCGCGAACTGGGGCGGCGTGATTAAGTTAATCGCTTCTGCACAAAAATGCGGAAAATGCTTAGAAATAGTTGTTTGTCCTTGCTTTGTGTCGTGTGAAAGTCAGCTTTCGGGCGTTGATGATGTTTTCAATGCGATTTTGGTTCGCGGCGAAGCGACGGGCGAGGTCGTCTTCTACGGCAGAGGCGCGGGGAAATACCCCACAGCAAGCGCGGTTGTCGCGGATATTCTGAACGCCGTGAAGAACGAAAGCAAAAATATCTGCTGGAAAGAAAAAGGTGCGGAAAGCTGTGTCGTTGATTATAAGAAGCAGGAACACAGATTCTATCTGCGTTTGGCGGATACGGACAAAGCGAAAGTCAGCGAGTTATTCGGTGATGTTGAGTTTTTGAATCGTGCGAATATGCCCGAAGGCGAAATCGCTTTAATAACTCCGGAGCTGTGCCGCGAAGAGCTTGATAAGAAATGCGGGGACTTAAAGGTTCTCGGAAAAATACAATTATTTGATATAGGGGGTTAAAATGAGCGAAAAATTAAAGTACAAGCGGATAGTTCTGAAGCTGTCTGGAGAAGCGCTCGCAGGCGGCAAGAAAAGCGGGCTTGACATGAAGACTGTGCTGAGTATTTGCGAGAGTATCAAGAAATGCCACGACGCAGGCGCGCAAATAGGCGTGGTTGTCGGTGGCGGGAACTTTTGGCGGGGGCGCACAAGCGAGAATATGGACAAAGTCCGCGCTGACCAAATTGGTATGCTTGCGACTGCGATGAACGCGCTTGCGATTGGCGATGCGCTTGAAAGTCTCGGCTGTGAGATTCGTGTGCAGACAGCGATTACAATGTCGCAGATTGCAGAGCCGTACATAAGGCAGAAGGCTGTCCGCAATATGGAAAAAGGCAGAATTGTCGTTTTCGGCTGCGGCACGGGGAATCCGTTCTTCTCTACAGATTCGGCGGCGGCACTGCGGGCGGCAGAGCTTGAAGCGGATATAATGCTCAAAGCCACGATGGTAGACGGCGTTTTCGACAAGGACCCGAATATCTTCAAAGATGCAGTTAAGTACGAAACGCTTCGTCACAAGGAAATCCTTGTCAACGGCTTGAGGGTCTTAGACGGAACGGCGGCGGCGATGTGCCTTGAAAATAACATACCTTTAATAGTATTTAATCTTGACGAGCCGGATAATATTTATCGTGCTGTCATGGGCGAAAAAATAGGAACAACAATAATTTAGAAAGGACATAAAACAATGAGCGAAAATGTAAAATCAGCAACAGAAAAAATGGAGAAGGTCATCAGTCAGCTTGAGTTTGAATTCTCCACAATAAGAGCGGGGAGAGCAAATCCCGCAGTTTTAGACAAAATCAGCGTCGATTATTACGGTGCGCCGACAGCAATTAACGCACTTGCGGCAGTTTCCGTGGCGGAGGCGCGTATACTTGTAGTGACACCGTGGGACGCGACCGCGCTGAAAGCTATTGAAAAAGCAATCATGGCTTCCGACATCGGGATTAATCCTACCAATGACGGAAAGGCTTTGCGCATAGTTTTCCCGCAGCTCACCGAAGAGCGCAGAAAAGATATTTGCAAGCAAATCGGCAAGTACGGCGAGGAAGCAAAAGTCGCAATCCGCAACGTCCGCCGCGACACGCTTGACGTGTTCAAGGCTATGAAGAAAAAGTCCGAAATTACCGAAGACGACATGAAAGACTACGAAAAAGAAATGCAGAAGCTTACGGATAAAAAAATCGAACAAATAGACAAGGTCTGCGCTGAAAAAGAGAAAGAGGTCATGAAGGTTTGATTCTTCCTACTCACATCGGCTTTATTATGGACGGAAACGGGCGTTGGGCGAAGAAGCGCGGGCTTCCGCGTAAGCTGGGGCATAGAGAGGGCGCGAAGGCGTTCAAAAAATGTGCAGACTATTGCAGAGAACTCGGGATTCAGCACGCTACGTTCTACGCCTTCTCAACCGAAAATCAAAAACGCCCGAGCGATGAAGTCGAGGCGTTGTTGAGGTTGTTCGACGAGTATTTAGACGATATTCGTGAAATGAAGTCGAAAAACGTGCGGCTTCGATTCATCGGCGATTTAAGTTTTTTTTCGGATAAAACCCGCGAAAAAATGCTTGAAGCCGAGAACGCGACCGCGAAAAACACCGGCTTCACCTGCTGTCTCGCGCTTAATTACGGCGGGCGGGACGAGATTTTACACGCTGTGAGGCGGCTTGTGACTGAGGGGTGCAATCTGTCGGCTCTTGACGAAAGCGCCTTCGGGGATTTTCTCTACACAAAAGGCTTGCCCGACGTGGATTTAATCGTGCGGACAGGCGGCGAACAGCGGCTTTCTAATTTTTTAATTTGGCAGGCGGCTTACGCCGAGTACTATTATACAGATACGTTTTTCCCCGACTTCGGGAAAAAGGAGCTCGACAAGGCACTTGCGGAGTTTGCGGAGAGGAATAGGCGGTTTGGTGGACTGTAGGGAACGGATTCATCCGTTCCGCAAGAATAGGAACGCATAAATGCGTTCCCTACGCGAAGGAGGCACAAACATTGGCACGACGTATAATTTCAGCGGCTGTGGCGGCTTTTCTGGCGATTTTAGTTTTAATAGTAGACTTCCCGCCGCTTTATATTGTAATCATTTCCGCGCTCTCGGTAGTCGCGGTTTATGAAATGTTAGTCGCGACAAAATATATAAAAAATAAAGTACTGTCGGTATTAAGCCTGTGCTTTGTGTTTCTTGTGCCTGTCGTTTTCATTATCGAAAACCTGCGTTACAACCTGCCTTTAATCTGCTGTTTTTTCCTGTTGTTTTTATTTATGATTATGATTTACAAGCACGAACGCGTTTCGTTTGAAGCGGTGTCGCTTGTAGGTTTTGTTTCAATTTGCATACCATTGTCGCTCTCCTGCCTTTTATTTATTAAAATAATTTCCGAAGAGCACGGAATGTTTCTGATGATATTTACGCTGCTTGTGATTTGGATTGGCGATGCGGGCGCGTATTTCACAGGGACGCTGTTCGGCAAGCACAAGATGGCACCTAAAATCAGCCCGAAAAAGTCGTGGGAGGGCTTCGTCGGCGGCTTGATTCTATCGGGACTTATCGGCTTCGCCGCGCCTTTTGTGTACGAGTTTATTTACGAATTCAGATTCGACACGGCTATCGAAACGAATAAAATTTTCTTCGCGGTCACGGCAGTAATCTGCTCTGCGCTCGGCGTCGTGGGAGATTTTTCCGCATCGTTAGTGAAGCGGCAGTGCGCGGTTAAGGACTTCGGCAACATCATGCCGGGGCACGGCGGCGTGCTTGACAGGTTCGATTCCGTGCTGTTCGCCGCGCCGTTTATGTATCAGGTTTTGCTGTTTTATTTTCCGATACAGGTAACTTATGAATATTTTGCATTTTAAAGGATAATTATGGAGATAGTTTTACTTGGTTCAAGCGGTTCAATCGGATTACAGACATTAGATGTCGCTCGGCGGCATAAGATTTGGATAAAAGCAATCGCCGCAAAAAGCAACGTAAGAACGCTGGAGCTTCAGGCGCGGGAGTTTAACCCGCGTTACGTCTGCGTTTACGACGAAAACTGCTACACTGACTTGAAAGCTCGCCTTGCCGACATGAAAACCGAGGTTCTCTGCGGCAAAGAAGGCATGACGCGGCTCGCTTCAATGGGCTGCGGCATGGTTGTTAACGCGATTGTAGGTATGGCAGGGCTTGAACCTACAATGGCGGCAATCGAAAGCGGAACAAAAATCGCGCTTGCCAACAAGGAAAACTTAGCGGCAGGCGGAGAATTAGTCATGAAGCGCGCGAAAGAAAAAAAAGTTGAAGTAATTCCCATAGACAGCGAACATTCCGCGATATTTCAATGTCTTGCGGGTAATAATAGGAAAGATGTTTCCAAAATTATACTTACCGCATCGGGCGGTGCTTTTTACGGCTACAGTAGGGACAAACTGCGAACCGTTACGAAGCAACAGGCACTTAAAAACCCGAACTGGAACATGGGTGAAAAGGTCACGGTTGACAGCGCGACGCTGATGAATAAAGGCTTGGAATTCATTGAAGCCGTGCGGCTTTTCGGGGTTCGCCCTGAGCAAACCGAGGTCGTGGTTCACAGGCAGAGCATACTTCATTCGGCGGTGGAATTTGCAGACGGCTCTGTAATCGCGCAGATGGGCGTTCCCGATATGCGCGTGCCGATTCAATACGCGCTTCTTCACCCTGCGCGCCCCGAAAGCGGCGTGAAAAAGCTAAGCTTCACCGACACAGAAACGCTGACGTTTGAAAAACCCGACGAGGCGACATTCACCTGTCTTTCTGCCGCGAAAAAGGCTGTTATAATGGGGAACAACGCCTGCGCCGTGCTTAACGCCGCAAACGAAGCGGCAGTCGGGGCGTTCTTGGAAGACAAGCTGGAGTTTTACAGGATTTCGGAGCTTGTAAACGATGCACTCGAAAACGTAAAGGCGAATAAAACCGTCACTTTGAAAACAATTTTCGAGGATTCAAACGCGGCGATGGAGTATGTAGGGGCGCGCATTGCGCGTCTGTGAGGAAAAGCAGAAAGGACAAAATATGCCGCATATTAAAGTAAAAGATAGAAATATATGGTATGAAGCCTACGGGCAAGGGCAGACGATTTTTTATCTGCAATCTGCATGGTTTGGCAGAAATCCTGCGGCTTATTATGTAGCGGGAAGGCTGTCGAAAAACTATCGCGTTATAATATGGGACAGCTTGAACGCAGGACAATTATCTGACAGTGTTATTTCAAGCTCCGCAAGCGAGCATCATGTATGCTGTGATTATATCAATGCTTTGTGCGAGCATTTTAACGAAAAGAAAATTCATTTTGCGGGCTGTTCAGGCGGCGGTGAGCTTGCGTTATTATTTGCACATTTGTATCCCGAACGGGTAAAAAGTGTGTCAATGTACCGACCTACAGATACGACATCGGAAGCCGAGAAAGCTATAGTAAAGGCGCGTTATTACGAAATCGCAAAAATTGCATTAAACGGCACTATGGATGATGTCTTGGCATATTCGGAAAATCCGCCTGTTTCACGCTGGAGCGGAATTTCTAAATGGATATGTGAAATAACGCGGAAGCCGGCAGAAAAAGAAAAATTATTATCGTATAATCCAAAAGAATTTGCTGAAATTATGACGAAGTGGGGCGACTGGTTTTCGCAGAAAGGTTTTCATAAAGCAAATTTGAGCGACGCAGAACTGCAAGCAATTAAAACGCCTGTGTTAATCGTCCCTTCGGCTGACCCGTTCCACCCCGAGGAATTGGCGGTTGAACTGAACGAAAAACTCCCGAATTCTACATATGTTCCCTCGCCGTTTTTCAGAACAGAACAAGAAATATATGGTGCAAAAGGCGAAGAGCATAATTTTGGCGGGATTCCGCATTTCTTACAGCATTTAGAAATATTTTTAAATGAGGAATTTCTATGCACAAAGATTTAACTGCGGCTTTCAATAAAATGATAGACATATTAAATACAGATACACGTTGTCTCGGCGGGTGGCATTTTGGCTCAGTTGCCAGAGACATGACAGACGAATATTCAGATTATGACCCTGTTTTCTTAATTAAAAGTAAAGATTTTGAATCATTTGCGGAGGATATCCCGAAGCTTATGAACGATATTTCCGACGAGCTTTTAATATGTTGGGAAGAAGGTTTTAATAACGATAAGTTTAAAAATTTCTGCTGTGCAATCCGCGTAGGCGGCGAAATACATCAGCTTGATATTTTCCTTGTAAATGATGATTACCAAGATGATTTTATGTGCAAATTGCATTGTGCCGGTTGTACAGAAAAAAATATTATCTTTGAAAAAACGGGAGAAGTGACTTCGCTTCTTTGCAAGGATAACAGCATTACCAATCAAATACCGGACGCAACGAGAGCTGTTGAAACTTACTTATTTCATGTAATTATGATAGTTAAGTATTTCAAGCGCGGCGATATATTCAAAATAATTAAAAACATGGATATACTTTTTCATGCTCACGTGGATTTTTTGCTCAGCAAATATGATACATTGAACTGGGGCGGCTGGGAAAGTAAGGTTAAACACTGTGTTCCCGCAGAAAAGCAGGAGCATTTAAAAGCTTATTTTACTTCTGCTGATATAGCTTCGTTGAAAGCCGCGTTAAGAAAAGCAATTGAACTTTTTGAAAGCGATACTGCAGAAATATGCAAAGCTTATCCCGAATCAAAAATACATAAAATAAAAGCATATTTTCGCGATAATTTGGAGGAAAAATGTCAATAGTCATAGCCATTATCATCTTCGCAGTAATCATATTAATCCACGAGCTCGGGCATTTTTCCGCCGCGAAGCTTTTTAAAATGAAAGTAATTTCTTTCAACTTAGGCATGGGTCCTACGCTTCTTAAAAAGCGCAGTGGGGAAACACTTTTCCAGTTGAAAGCAGTACCCTTCGGCGGCTCGTGTCAGCTTGGCGAGGACGAGGAAGAAACGGAAGAGAAAGACCCGCGAATGTTCAGAAACAAGCCCGTTTGGCAACGCGCGATTGTAATTATGGCGGGCGCGTTCATGAATATAGTGCTTGGATTCTTTCTGTGCCTGTTTATCGTTAACATGAACGACAGCAAAATGATAGATACCGTCGAGATTCGCGGCTTCAGAGAGGGCGCGGCTTCTAATCAGCAGCTGCAGCGCGGCGACAAAATCACCCACATAAACGGCATGAGAATTTTCACCTGGGCTGATATAAGCTACCAGTTTTATAACACCGAAACGAGAATGTCGGAAGATGATAACATGGCAGTTTTTAATTTCACTGTCGTGAGAAACGGCGAGAAGGTTCAACTTCAAAACGTGCCTTTTTTCGCGCCTCTCAACGAGGAAGGGAAAAGAGCGATTTTCTTAGACTTCGGAATTGAGTGGGTTGATAAGACTTTTTTCAACGTAATCACGCGAGCGGCGAAAGAAACGCTGACCTACTCGCGCCTTGTTATAATCACGCTGTTTGACCTAATCCGCGGAACCTACGGGCTTAACGACATCGCAGGGCCCGTCGGCGTGGTTAGCGCAATCGGCGAGGTTTCGGCGGTCGGCTTTGCGGAGAGCACAACGGAGGGAATCAGAACCTCGCTGTTTATGGCGGCGCTGATTACTGTGAATGTCGGGATTTTTAATCTTCTGCCGATTCCCGCGCTTGACGGCGGACGAATTGTATTTTTTATAATAGAGGCATTCCGCAGAAAGCCTGTAAAAGCTGAAATTGAGGGCGTAATTCACTTAGTCGGGTTTGCGGCGTTGATGATTTTTATGCTCTTGATTACCGTGCTCGATATCGGAAAGTTAATAAGTTAGCATGAGGAAGCAAGTTAAAGTCGGAAGCGTAACGCTCGGCGACGGGAATATTTATATCCAGTCAATGCTGAAAAAGCCCGCGCATGACATAGAAGCGAACGTGAAGCAGGCGTTGGAGCTGCAAGAAGCAGGCTGTGAAATCATCAGAGCCGCAGTCCCCGAAGCGCAGGACGCAGAGCTGATTTACGCGCTTAAAAGCGCGCTTGAAATCCCTGTTGTCGCGGATATTCACTTTGATTATAAAATCGCGCTCGAAGCAATAAACGCAGGTGCGGACAAGATTCGATTGAACCCGGGGAACTTAGAGCCGGATAAGCGCGAGCTCGTCGCAAGAGAATGTCAAAAACGCGGAATCCCAATCAGAATCGGCGTTAACGGCGGCTCACTTGAAAAAGATATACTGCAAAAGCATGGCGTTTGCGCGGAGGCACTTGTCGAAAGCGCGCTCAGAAGCGTGAGACATTTTGAGGACATTGGTTTTGATAATATAGTTTTAACGGCAAAAACATCAAGCGTGAAAATGACGATTGACGCTTACAGGCTTTTGCACAAAAAATGCGATTATCCGCTTCATGTCGGAATCACGGAAGCAGGCACAAAGCGGCTCGGTATAATTAAATCCGCTGTCGGAATAGGCGCTTTGCTCGCTGACGGCATCGGCGATACAATCCGCGTTTCGCTCACAGATGAGCCTATTGAGGAGATTTACGCGGCTTTTGATATACTTACAGCTGTTGGAAAAGGCAGAAGCGCAGAGGTTATAAGCTGTCCGACCTGCGGCAGAACAAAAGTAGATTTAATTAAGCTTGTGAACGAGGTTGAAGCGTTTGCCGCGGGAATAAAAAAGCCGCTCAAAATTGCTGTGATGGGCTGTGCGGTCAATGGGCCCGGCGAAGCGAGTGAAGCCGATATAGGAATCGCTTGCGGAGACGGATTTGGATTGCTGTTCAAAAAAGGTGAAATAATCGGAAAAGTGCCGGAAGAAAAAATACCCAGGACGTTGAAAAAAGAAATCGAGGAAATGCTATGAAAGAGAAGATAAAACTGCTTTTTGAGGGTCTCTATTTTGACGCTGAAATTGCAGAAAAATGCATAGTTAAAGCTGAGCACGAATGCGAATCTAATATATTGAAACTGTTGATTGAATCCGACGAGCTTATCAGCGCAAACTGCATAAACAAAGCGGCAGAGCTGATAAAAGAGGAACTCGGAGCAAGCCGTGTGCTGATTTATCCGAGGTATCCCGCGGGGCTTTTCGGTGCTGAATACATAACGGAAGTAATCGGGCTGATGAAGCATTTGCCGCTTATTGCGAACGGTTTTTTAGATGATATTGAAGTAAGCGACGACGGCGAGGTTTATGAAATTACAATAAGCAGCGGGCGGGAAATTCTGCTTGCTGAGGGCATCGACAAGGAAATAGAAAAGCACGTTAAATGGTTTTTCGGCGTAAATATTAAAGTAGAGTTTTCTAATTCTGCGGTTCAAAAACCCGAGGAAGAAACGCCTATTCCTGTTTTCGTTTCAACTAAACCGCCGGAAGCGCGCGAAGCTGAAAAAAACGGTTACAGCAACGGTTTCAGCGGCGGCTTCAATGGCGGCGGCGGACGTAAGAAAAACCTTGAAGTGCTTGCGGAATTTAAGGAAACTGAACTGCCTTTTGAGCATAAAATGTTCTCTAAAAATGCGAAATTAATTCTCGGAAAAAGTATAACACAAGCGCCTGCAGACATGATTAGTTTCAACAACGAAGACGAAGAAACCGCCTCAGCAGTGCTTTGGGGCGAGGTTTTCAGCTACGAAGTAAAGCCGATTAAGCAAGGAAAAAGCGCGATAATTCTAATCGGCTTTACCGACTATACCTCGTCGGAAACTATAAAAATCTTTACTTCTGCTGATAAAGCTGACGGCTTTAAAATCATGAAAAACAGTGCAGTTTTAGTGAGCGGCGAAGTGAAAGAAGATGAATTTTTAAAGGAAACAATAATCGAGCCGAAGTCGATTATGCTAATAAAAACGCATGAACGCGCGGATAATGCAGAAGTGGGAAAGAAACGCTGCGAGCTGCATTTACATACAAATATGTCTGACAAGGACGCGACGACGCCTGTCAGCGAATTAGTTAATCAAGCTTTCAAGTGGGGGCATCGCGCGATTGCGATTACCGACCACGGAAATTTGCAAGCGTATCCCGAAGCAATGAATACGCTCGGCGCAATCAAAAAGAAGAATCCCGACGCTGATTTTAAAGTAGTTTACGGCGTTGAAGCGTATTTTGTGCGCGACAATAACGGCGCGGATTACAAAAAAGAAGAAAGCTTTCACATGATAATTTTAGTTCGGAATCAAGCCGGACTGAAAAATCTTTATAAGTTAGTTTCGCTCTCTAATATCGAATATTTTTATAAGAAACCGCGGATTCCGCTGTCGGAATTAGAAAAGCACCGCGACGGACTTTTAATCGGGAGCGCGTGCGAAGCGGGTGAGCTTTTTCAAGCAGTTTTGGAGGGAATGCCCGAGGAACGCTTGCTTGAAATTGCACAGTTTTATGATTATCTTGAAATTCAGCCGACTGCGAACAACGAGTTCTTGGTCAGACGCGGCGCGGTTGATTCTGAATTGAAACTGCAAATATTTAACCGCAGAATAGTCGAGCTCGGCAAGAAGCTTGGCAAGCCTGTCGTTGCCGCTTGCGACGTGCATTTCATGAATCCGCGCGACAGCATTTTCAGAGAGATTCTGATGGCGGGGCAGGGCTACAAGGACGCTTCAAATCAAGCACCGCTGTATTTCAGAACTACTGAAGAAATGCTTGAAGAATTCGCGTATCTCGGCGAAGATATTGCGTATGAAACGGTTGTTACGAACACCAACAAAATCGCTGACGAAATCGAGCAGGTGCGCCCGATTCCGAATAAAATGCACGCGCCTGTTGTTCCCGGCGCAGACGAAGCGGCGCGGAAATTCGCTTATGAACGCGCACGTGAATTATTTGGCGAGAATCTTCCGGAGGTCGTCGAAAAGCGGCTTGAACGCGAGCTGAAAGCGATAATTAACAACGGTTTTGCGGGGCTTTATATAATCGCGCGGGATTTAATAAAACGCTCGGAGGAATGTGGTTATCTTGTGGCTTCAAGGGGCTCTGTGGGTTCGTCGTTTGCGGCGACTATGCTCGGAGTTTCGGAGGTTAATCCGCTTCCGCCGCACTACCGCTGCCCTGAATGTAGGTACAGCCGTTTTATAGAAGACGGCTCGGCGCAGTCGGGCTTTGACCTGCCGCCTGAGAATTGCCCGAGTTGCAATGCAAGCTTAATTGGCGACGGGCATGATATACCTTTTGAGACTTTTATGGGCTTCAAAGGAGATAAATCGCCCGATATAGACCTAAATTTCAGCGGAGAATATCAGTCGCAGGCGCATAAGCATACCGAAGAAATGTTCGGTAAGGACTATGTTTTCAAGGCGGGGACGATTACGGCGATTCAGGAAAAAACCGCCTTCGGCTTCGTGAAAAAATATTTGGACGAGCGCAATATAATTGTAAACAAAGCGGAAATAAACCGCCTTGTCAAGGGCTGTACGGGCGTTAAACAAACAACAGGACAGCACCCCGGCGGAATGATGGTTGTACCTAAGGAGTACGAGATTTACGACTTTGCGCCGATTCAGCACCCGGGAACGCAGAAGGACAAAAGCATAGTAACTACACACTTTGACTACGGCGCGCTTGATGATACGCTGTTGAAGTTAGACCTGCTCGGGCATGATGTTCCGACCTTGTATAAGCATCTTGAGCATATGACCGGCGTTAAAATCGCTGATGTTCCGACCTCGGATAAGGAAGTCATGAGCTTGTTCACTTCTGTGAAAGCTTTGAAGCTTGACGCGGACTATGACCCGAATTTAATTCCGCTCGGCGTTTACGGCTTGCCGGAATTCGGCACAGAAAACACAATCCGCGTAACTAAGGAAGCAAAACCTAAGCTCTTCTCGGATTTATTGCAAATTTCGGGGCTTACGCACGGCGAGGGGATTTGGCAGGGGAACGCGCAGGAGTTAATCAAAAGCGGACAGTGCACAATTTCGACTGTTATCGGAACCCGCGATAATATCATGGTTTACCTCATGCACAAGGGCATGGAGCCGGGCATGGCGTTTAAAATCACTGAAATTACGCGTAAGGGCGGCGCGCAGGCGTTTTTCGACGAGGAGATTTACAAGGCGTTTGAGGAATGTAACATCGAGGAATGGTACATAGAAAGCTGCAAAAAAATCAAATATATGTTCCCGAAAGCGCACGCCGCGGCTTATGTAACAGGTGCGGTGAAACTCGGCTGGTTTAAGATTAATTACCCCTGCGAGTTCTACGCGGCGGTGCTGACAAAGCACACGGAAAACATAGATATAGACTGCGTTTTAGCGGGGAAAGAAGCAGTCAAGCGGCGTATGCAGTCAATTTCTGCTAACAAGGACGCGCTCCCCAAGGACAAATCAATTCTGAAAGCACTTTATGTTATTTATGAAATGCTGTGCAGAGGGATTAATTTTCTGCCAATTCGCTACAAAAAATCCGATGTTTCGCGCTATGTAATAGAAGACGGGAATCTGCGGCTACCATTCTTAGCGGTTGAGGGTTGCGGCGAGAGCGCGGCGGAGGAAATGAAAAAGGTCGTGGATTCGGGTGATTTTATCAGTGTTGAGGATATTAAAAACAAAGCGGGCTTGAATAATACGGTCGTAGAGCGGTTTAACGAGATGGACGTATTCGACGGACTGCCGCAGTCGGCGCAGATGTCGTTGTTTGATTTTTGAGCGAGGGTGAACATATGATAGAATACCGAAGAGCGAATATTAACGATATTGAATATCTCGTAAAGTACCGAAAACAACAATTGATTGACGAAGGCGGAGCTCACGACATTGAAATTGAAAATGAACTCTTTGAATATTTCAAGGCGAGCATATCCGATAATTCTTTGATTTCATGGCTTGCTGCGGACGGAGAAAAAATAGTCGCGACAAGCGGTGTCTGCTTTTATCAGCTTCCGCCGACGTTCCGCAATCCAAGCGGTAAGACCGCATACATAACGAATATGTACACGCTCCCGGAGTACCGCAAGCAGGGAATCGGCTCAAGACTGCTTCAATATGTCATTAATGAAGCAAAAGCTTTAAATTACAAAGTCATCAGACTGCACGCTTCTGCTGACGGGAAATCAATATACAGCAAGGCGGGGTTTTGTGAAACTGACGGATTTATGGCGTTGATGTTGAATTAAATTGTCGATAAAATCAATTGACTTTAGTGCGCTAATGTGGTATTATGATAACATGATATTGCGATAACGAGGTAAATAATAATGAAAAAATACAACCTAATAACCCCCGAAGGCACGCGCGACCTGCTTTTCGAGGAGTGCAAGGCTCGGCGGGACATAGAAACCAAGCTGATGGATTTGTTCAAAAGCGAGGGTTACTCGGAGGTAATCACGCCTTCTTTGGAATTTTATGATGTATTCGGCGATTTCTCCCAAGAAAGTATGTATAAGCTGACCGACGCGAAGGGCAGGCTCATGGTAATTCGCCCTGACTCGACAATTCCGATTATACGGCTCGCGGAAACGCGCCTAAAAAACGAACCGCGCCCGCTCAAGCTTTGTTACAATCAAACGATTTATAACGTGAATCCGAAAGATGCAGGCAGAGACGACGAAATCGCACAATGCGGGGTGGAGAAAATCGCTGATGAAAAAAGAGATGATAACGGTTATGAAGTTTTAGAGCTTGCGATGAAAGCTATTAATATAATAGGATTTGATTATCGTTTTGAAATAGGGAATTGTCTTTTATTTGATATTTTGTCCGATGAAAATAAAATTTACGCTGATAAAAAAGAAGAAATTCGTCAGTTGGTTGAAACGAAAAATTATCCTGCTTTAAAAGCTTTGGAAATACCCGATGTTTTTGTTGAATTACCGAAGCTTTTCGGCGGTGAAGAGATATTTGATAAAGCTGAAGAATTATTCAAGTCTGAGAAATTAAAAAGAGAATTGGGATTTTTGAAAAATGCATATAGTGAATTAAAAAAGAATATAGACGGCGATAAAATTACTATTGATTTGGGACTGACAAACACGCGCGGATATTACACAGGAATAATATTTAACGGTTATACTGCGGGTTATGGCGAACCGATTCTTTTGGGAGGAGCTTATTCAATTAATGAAACAATAGCTGCGGGCTTTGCAGTTAATGTCAGTGCGATTGCGGCTTTGCGAGGGAAGTCATGAGTATAAAAATGATTGTCACTGACCTCGACGGGACATTGTTGCGCGACGATAAAACTGTTTCACAGCGGACGATTGATACGCTCAAAAAGTGCCGCGAAAAGGGTATAAAGACGACTTATGCGACTGCTCGAAGCGACAGTGTTAAATTGCTTCTTCCCGTAGATGAAATGTTTGATGGTTATGTCAGTACAAACGGCGCGTTAGCTTATATTGGCGAAAAGCAGGTTTACAACAGGCTTATTAAGCCCGAAACGGCAAGAACGTTTTTAATAGCCGCAGATGAAGCGGGAATAAAAATCGCCTCACAGCTTTACGGAAAGCATTACGCAAATTTTAATATCACGGAATTATGGAGTTGGTTGAAAAACGAGTTCACTGATTTCAAAACATATAATATCGAAACAGAAAAAATATATTCGCAGATTGAGAACACGGAAACTGTTGATTTTCTTGAAAAGAATCTTCTTGACGATTTGTATATGGTAATCGCTCGTGATAATCTCGCGATGATTATGCATAAAGAAGCCGTAAAATCCAAGGCAGTTGCGGCTTTAGCGGACTACTGGGGAATAGAAAAATCAGAAATAGCGGCGTTCGGCGACGATTTAAACGATATTGATTTACTTGAATTTTGCGGTGTCGGTGTGGCGATGGGAAATGCTCTTGACCAAGTGAAAAAAACTACAAAATATATCTGCGGTACAAACGAAAATGACGGCGTTGCAGAGTGGCTTGAAGAAAATATTTTAGGTGAGAATTATGCAAAATAGAACAATCAGAATCGCCCTTACAAAAGGGCGGCTTGAAAAAAAAGCGACCGAGCTTTTCGGGAAAATCGGCTGGGATATGTCACCCTTGACAGACCGCGGCAGACAGCTTATAGCGCGGATTCCCGGGCGCGATGTTGAAATAGTTGTGGCGAAGCCACCCGATGTGTTGACGTTTGTTGAGCACGGCGTCTGCGACATCGGAATCGTAGGCAAGGACACAATTATGGAAGAGGGCGGCGAATATTTTGAGGTGCTTGACCTTGGCGTCGGGAAGTGCAGATTTTCGCTCGCTGTGAAAAAAGGTGAAGAATTTTACGGCGGGTACGGAATAAAAACCGTTGCAACGAAGTACCCCAATGTGACGCGCAATCACTTTGAGAGCAAGGGCATGGATGTCGATATAGTAAAAATCGAGGGTTCTGTTGAGCTCGCGCCGCTTCTCGGGCTTGCTGACGGGATTGTAGACTTGGTGGAAACAGGCTCGACCTTGCTCGAAAACGGGCTCGGCGAAATAGAAAAAATCGCGGAAATTTCCGCACGGTTAATCGTCAATACCGTGAGCATGAAGCTAAAAAAACAGCGTCTTGACGAGATAATCGGGAGAATTGAGGAGAATTTATGATTAATAAGTTTGAAAATGAAAATGATTTTTTTGAGTTTACTACAGTAATGTCAGAACGTGGAGGTGTTTTTAACGCTAATAACACTGATATAAAAAATGTTGTAATTAAAATCATAGATGATATAGTTGACTCTGATGATAGAGATGAAACTGTAAAAAAGTATACAACGAAATTTGATTGTCCTAACGCAAAATATTACGATGTCCCCGAGGAAGTTATAAAGGAAGCGTATAATAAAGCTGATACGGATTTTATAGATGCGCTGAAGCGATGTAAAGAAAATATTGAAACATTTCATATTAAACAAAAACGCGAAGGCTATACAATAAAACAAGAAAACGGTGTGATTTTAAAACAGATAATTCGCCCCCTCAAGAGAGTCGGAATCTATGTTCCGGGCGGTACTGCTGCGTATCCATCGTCTGTGTTAATGAATGCAATTCCGGCAAAAATTGCAGGTGTTAAAGAAATAATCATGGTAACGCCTCCCCAAAAGGACGGCACACCGAACCCGAATATTTTAGCGGCGGCGAAACTATGTGGAATTGATAAAATATTTTTATGCGGCGGCACTCAGGCGATTGCGGCATTGACAATCGGAACTGAAAAAATTCCAAGTGTTGATAAAATAGTTGGACCAGGAAATATTTATGTTGCAACAGCGAAAAAAATATTATTTGGTTTAATCGACATTGACATGATTGCAGGGCCGAGCGAAATAATGATAATCGCTGACGAAACTGCGAATCCTGTTTTTGTCGCTGCTGACCTGCTTTCGCAGGCTGAGCATGATGTGCTTGCAAGCGCAGTTTTAATAACAACAAGTGAAGCTTTGGCAAACGCGGTTACTGTTGAAATTGAAAAGCAATTATCTGTATTACCGCGCAAAAATTTTGCTGAAGAATCACTTAAAAATTACGGTGCGATTTTTGTGGTAAATAATATTGATGAAGCGGTAAAATGGGCAAATTTAATCGCGCCGGAGCACTTGGAAGTAATGACGAAAAATCCGCTTGAGCTTGAAGAAAAGCTGGTGAATTACGGCTCGCTTTTTCTTGGTGAATACTCGCCAGAGCCGCTCGGAGACTACTTCGCAGGTCCTAACCATGTGCTCCCCACGAACGGCACAGCGCGGTTTTCTTCGCCGCTTTCTGTAGACGATTTCATTAAAAAATCAAGCAGCATTTATTATACAAAAGAGGCGTTGAAGGAAGCGGCTGACGCGATTACGCTGATAGCAGGGCGCGAGGGTCTTGAAGCACACGCAAATTCAATAAAAGTTAGGTGTGAAAACTAATGTATGAACTTCCGAAAAAACTGAAAAATCTATCACCGTACACACCTGTAAGCGGTGAATTTAAAGCACGTTTGAACGCTAATGAGAGCTTTATTGGTCAGGATAACGAATGGCTATTTTCGCAATTAAAAAACATCGACCTTAACCGCTATCCTGACCCTTACGCGAAAAAGACCTGTGAGGCTTTCGGTGAATTTTACAGTGTTAATCCCGATTTTGTCACAGCAGGAAACGGCTCAGACGAGTTAATCAGTATTATAGTTTCTTGCTTTTTAGAGAAAGGCGATAAAGTTTTATGCTTTGAACCGGACTTTTCAATGTACTTTTTTTACCCGAAATTATACGAGCTTGATATAAATATTTTAAAGAAAAGCGATGATTTTTTAATTGATATTGATGGTGCGATTGAGTATTGTAATGAAAATAAAATTAAATGTATTTTGCTTTCAAATCCTTGCAATCCTACTTCTGTAGGATTTTTGGGAGACGAGATAAAGCGGCTTGTAAAGAGCGTTTCCGCGCTTGTGATAGTTGACGAAGCATACATGGAGTTTTGGGATGAGAAAGAAAGCTTACTTTTAAATGTTGATGAATTTGAAAATTTAATTGTACTAAAAACCTCTTCAAAAGCGCTCGGTTTGGCAGCTATCAGACTCGGCTTCGCGGTAGCCGGTAAAAAAGTTACGAGTGCACTTAAAGCCGCAAAATCGCCTTATAACGTAAATGTATTAACGCAGGAAATAGGTGCGCTGGTACTGCAAAATCGGGAATTGAACATACAAAATATTAATCGAATTGTTGAATCAAAAATAGAATTGAAAAAGCAAATTGAAAGTCTTAATTGTGATTTTATTGAAAGAATTTATGATTCAAAAACAAATTTTCTGTCGATAAAAGTTATAAATGCTGAAGAAATTTATAGTGCTCTGCTTGACAGAGAAACAGCAATTAGCAAATTTAATGATTGTCTGCGAATAACGTGCGGTAATGAAACGGAAAACAATATATTAGTAAAGGCTTTACAAGATATTATAAAGGAGACAAAATCATGAAAAGAACAGCGGAAATTACACGAAAAACGAAGGAAACAGATATAAGAATTTCGATTAAAATTGATGGCGCAGGAGAATGTAAAATCGAGACTGGCGTTGGTTTTTTCGACCATATGCTGACTGCGCTCGCGGTACATGGCGGTTTTGATTTAACTGTGAAGTGTAGCGGCGACTTACAGGTGGACGCACATCACACGGTTGAGGATGTGGGGATTGTGCTTGGTACTGCGCTGAAAAACGCGCTTGGCGACGAGAAAATCATGCGATTCGGCAATGCTTCGATTCCTATGGATGACGCGCTCGGAGCTTGCACACTTGATATTTGCGGACGACCGTTTTTAGTTTTCAACGCTGAATTTGAAGGTGAAAAAATCGGTAAATATGAGACCTGTCTTACAAAAGAGTTTATGCAGGCGCTTGCATTTAATGCGGGGATAACACTACATATTTCTGCGCCTTACGGCAGCAATGACCACCATAAAACAGAAGCAATTTTCAAAGCCTTAGCGTATGCTTTGAAGCAGGCTGTAATCGTAAAAGAAGACGGAAAAATTGCTTCGACGAAGGGTGTATTATCATGATTATTTTTCCCGCAATCGACCTAAAAAACGGAGAGTGTGTAAGGCTTTACAAGGGTGAATTTGACACTGTGCATAAGGTTGCAGAAAGCTATATGGAGACAGCTTTAAGCTTTGCGGAAGCAGGTGCAGAGTGGATTCACATGATTGACCTTGACGGCGCGAAAAGTGCCGAGCGAAAAAACAGCGAAGCGATAATTGATGTCGCTAAAAACACAAAGCTGAAAGTTCAGACAGGCGGAGGAATCCGCACGTTGAACGATATTGATTATATGCTTGAAAGCGGCGTTTCGCGCGTGATTATAGGCTCTGCGGCTGTAAAAAATCCCGCTCTTGTAAAGGAAGCGGTGAAGAAATACGGAGAGAAAATCGCAGTAGGAATTGACGCGAAAAACGGTGTAGTTGCAACAGAGGGTTGGCTTGAAAACAGCGACATGAACTATATTGATTTGGCGGTAGAAATGTGTGAAAATGGCGTTAAAAACTTCATTTTCACAGATATTGAAAAAGACGGAATGTTGAGAGGTCCTAATCATTCCATGACGAAAACATTGCATGAAAAAGTTTCGGATTTTGGTGCGAATGTAATAGCGAGCGGCGGAATTAAAGGTATCAGCGATATTGAAGAGTTAATGAAAAATAGCGTCTACGGCGCGATTTGCGGGAAATCTATTTACAGCGGAACTCTGAATTTGAGTGAAGCGATTAAGCTTTGTAAGGAGAAGTAAATGTCAGAAAAGCGCATAATTCCTTGCCTTGATATTCGTGGCGGCAAGGTTGTTAAGGGTGTAAAATTTGAAGATGTCAAGGACGTTGGCGACCCTGTTAAAAGTGCAATTAATTACAATAATCAAGGCGCGGACGAACTCGTTTTATATGATATTTCAGCGTCAATTGAGAACAGAATCGTCCCGCTTGACCTTGTTGAAGAAATCATAAAAAATATTTCTATGCCGCTTAGTGTGGCAGGCGGAATCGGAAATATTGAAGATTTTGAAAAAGTTATAAACGCAGGTGCTGAAAGAGTTTCCGTGAATTCATTAGCAATTAGAAACCCCGATTTTATTGAACAGGCGGCGAAAAAATTTGGCAGAAAATCTGTGGTTGTCGGGATAGACGCGAAGCGAATTGGAAGTGGAAAATTTACTGTCACAACAGGCGGCGGAAAAGTTGACGTAGGGCTTGATTTAATCGAGTGGGCGAAGCGCGTTGAGGAGCTTGGCGCAGGTGAAATTTGCCTTAATTCAATTGACGCAGACGGCGTTAAAAACGGTTACGACATTGAAATGCTGAACGCGGTTTGCGATGTTGTTTCGATTCCCGTAATCGCGAGCGGCGGCTGCGGAAGGCTTGAGCATTTTGCTGAGGTTTTCAAAAAAACTAAAGCCTCTGCAGCGCTGGCGGCATCAGTGTTTCACTTCGGCGAGCTGACAGTGGAGCAGGTGAAAAATTATCTGCGCGAGCAGGGGATTCAAGTGAGGAAAGCAAATGGAAATTAGAAAATATTTTGAAAAATCCGAGCTCATTCCGGCGATTATTCAGGATGCAGTTACAAATGAAGTTTTAATGCTTGCGTACATGAATGAGCAGAGCCTTTCAAAGACGATTGAGACAGGCTATACGTGGTTTTGGAGCCGCTCGCGAAGCGAACTGTGGAACAAAGGTGCAACATCGGGAAATATGCAAAAAGTGAAAAAAATTATCGCTGATTGCGACCTTGATACGTTGTTAATAAAAGTTGAGCAGAGCGGTCCCGCTTGCCATACCGGAAAGCAATCTTGCTTTTTTAATGAGATAGGAGAGTGAAAAATGAGTCAAGCTTTTAATGATTTGTACGAACTTGCGGTCCAGCGGAAGCAGGCGCCGGAAGAGAATTCATACACGAGTTATCTTTTTAAGAAAGGTCTCGACAAAATTCTCAAGAAGTGCGGCGAGGAATGCTCGGAGGTTATTATCGCTGCGAAAAATACCGAGGAAGGCGAAAGAGAAGAGCTGAAAAATGAAGTAGCAGACCTGCTTTATCACCTTATTGTTTTGTGTGTGCAGTGCGATGTAAAGTGGAGCGATGTTGAAGAAATACTTGACAAGCGCAGTAAAAAGACAGGAAATTTAAAGCAATTTCACAATACTGAAAACGATATGTTATGATTTGTAGAAATCCTTCATATAATTTAAGGACGAGCGTAAATTATATGGAAAGGAACAAGCAAAATGAACGAAATCATAACAAGAAAATCAGAGGAATTTATCTTACCGGAAATACCGCCGATATTTAAAACAGCGCAATCTGAAAACTCAGAAAAAGTCTTTGATAATGTGGCTTTTTATCGCATAATGGCTTGCGTATTAGTTTTAATTTCTATGATAATATTGAGAATATTTTTCCCTGATGTTTTCAATGTCATTGATTCATGGATGACAGAAAAGCTTGCACTTGATTCTTTGAAACTGTGATTGAATTTTCATTTCGCGGAAAGAAAAAATTTGCTGTTGATTTTACTTTTTTTGCTGCAATTGCGCTTTTCTTTTACTTTGATGAAAGCGGCTTCGGTATCATGGGAATCTGCGCTTGTGCAATTCATGAAATTGGTCATTTAATCGCGCTTTTTATTGAAAAGCGTGATTTTGATTCCGTTTTGCTTTACGGCGGAGGAGTTAAAATAAAGTTTAAAAAAAATCTTGAGTCATCAGTATTTTTAATAATCGCGGGAAGTCTTTTAAATTTCATAATATTTACAGTTTTATATTTCACATTTTCAGAAATATTTGAATTACAAATACTTGCAATAACAAACCTTATAATAGGAATATTTAATTTACTTCCTGTGAGATATTTTGACGGCGGAAACCTACTGGAAAAGGTTTTAATAAAAATATTTCCGACTCAAAATGTACTTATGATACTACGAAAAACAGAGATAATAACAGCTTTTTTCACAATCGTATTGATTATCGTTACTGCTTGCTTGAAATACATAAATCTTTCTGCGTTGATTGTAATTATGTATATAATAATTTTAGACTTTACAGTGAAAATTAAATAAAAGGATGTAAAAATGTACAAGGAAAAGCTTGAAATAATATTGCCGAACGTGCAAAAACCTGCACGTTATATTGGCGGTGAAATCAACTCAATTCATAAAGAAAAAAGTAAAATTGACGTACGTTTTGCGTTTTGTTTTCCCGAAACATATGACATTGGAATGTCACATTTGGGCATGAAAATACTTTATTCACTAAAGAATAATGTCGATAATTACTGGTGTGAACGAGTTTTTATGCATTTACCCGATATGGCTGAGGAAATGCGGAAAAATAGTATTTTGCTTTACGGATTGGAAAGCCTTGAGCCAATCCGCGATTTTGATTTCATCGGGTTCACATTGCAATACGAACTGACATATACAAACGTGCTCGCCATGCTGGATTTGGCGGGCTTACCTGTTTTGGCGAAGGAACGTACAGATACACACCCGCTTGTGATTGGCGGCGGCCCTTGCGTATGCAATCCCGAGCCGCTCGCTGATTTTTTTGACTTGTTTGTAATTGGCGAGGGAGAGGAAGTAAATCTTGAATTGATGAAGCTATACGAAAAATGCAAAAAGGAGAAAAAAAGCAAAGCAGAGTTTATAGAAAAAGCCGCAGAAATAGAGGGTATATATGTGCCTTCTCTTTATGAAACGACATATAAAAATGATGGTAGAATCGAAAAAATTACACCTGAAAAAAAAGTGAAAAAACGTATAATTAAAAACTTAAACGAAGCGTTTACACCGGAAATATTTGTTGTTCCTTTCTGCGAAATAGTGCATGACCGCGCAATTTCGGAGATACTGCGCGGTTGTATTCGTGGGTGCAGATTCTGTCAGGCAGGATTTATTTACCGTCCGTACCGCGAACGTAGCGAGGGGAAAATACTCGGCAACATAAAATCATTATGTGAAAACACAGGCTATGACGAGGTTTCGCTGTCGTCGTTAAGTACGGGAGATTATAAAGAAATTGAAAATTTATTAAAAATATTAACCGATTACACAAATAAAAATAGTATAAATTTATCTCTTCCGTCAATGAGAATCGATAGCTTTAATGATGAAATATTACAGCAAGTGAAGAGCGTTCGCAAGAGCGGGCTGACTTTTGCGCCGGAGGCGGGAACGCAGCGTTTACGCGACATTATAAACAAAAATATAACCGAAGATGATATTCTCAGAGGCTGTAAAATCGCCTTTGAAGGCGGTTATACCAGTGTGAAGCTTTATTTTATGCTTGGGCTTCCCGAGGAAACTGATGAAGATATTGAGGGAATAAAAATTTTAGTCGAAAAAATTATTGAGCTGTTTTACAACACACCTGAAAGGAATAAAAGCAAGGCTATATCAATATCCGTAACGCTTTCGACGTTCATTCCGAAGCCATTTACACCCTTTGAATTTGAACCGCAATTATCTCGTGAAGAGATAATTCGCAAGAGAAAATATTTACTGAGTATTTTAAAAAATAAGAAAGTAAAAATAAGCTGGTCGGATTATAATGCATCAATTTTGGAGGCGGCTCTTGCGCGCGGTGACAGACGTCTCGGAAAGGTGATTTTAAAGGCATGGCAGAGCGGCTGTCAGCTTGACGGATGGGACGAGCATTTTAATTTTGAAAAGTGGGAAAAAGCCTTCAGTGACTGCGGTTTAGATATGTCGTTTTATGCAAACAGAAAACGAGAATACGACGAAATAACGCCGTGGTCAATGCTCAATATGTTAGTCAGCAGAGAGTTTTTAATCGAAGAAAATAAACGCGCACACGACATGAAAACGACGCCGTCGTGCCGTGAAAAGTGCGCGAGTTGCGGGATTGGAGGTGCTTGTAGTGAACGAAAAATCTAAGCCTATGCGCGTGTTTTTCAAGAAAACAGGCAGAGCGAAATTCATTTCGCACCTTGACTTACAGCGAACAATGCAGCGCGCGCTGAAGCGCGCAGGGCTTCCCGTTTGGGAAACCGAGGGCTTTAATCCGCACATTTATATTACTTTTGCACTTCCGCTTTCGCTCGGAATTGAAAGCACTTGCGAGTCGTTCGATATTAAAATAATTGAAGATATTCAAGCAGATGAAATCCGCGAAAAGCTTAACGCCGCGCTAAACGAAGACTTGCATATTATTGCAGTTGCAGAGCCTGTTTATAAGCACACAGAGATTATAAAAGCGGAGTATGAAATAGCAGTTGAAAATGCAGAAAAATTCGCAGAATTTATGAGTCAAAACGAGATTATAATTACCAAAAAAACAAAAAAAGGTGAAGCGCAAATCGACTTAAAACCGCTGATTGAATTAAGGGGAATTGAAGGCGAAAAAGTTGTTTTAATTCTGCCTGCCGGAAATGAGTTTAATGTAAATCCGATGCAGGTAACGAGCGCGTTCAGCGCGTTTGTCGGTGAGGAATTACAAGCGAGAATTACACGCACTGCGGTCTTTTGCGTGGATGGTGAAGCGTTTATTTGACAAATTAATTTAAACGTGGTAGAATGGAATTACAATAAATAGTGGAGTTAATGAAATGGACAGTAAAATAAATACGAATCATGCACTTTTTATCAATTGGATACCACCTTTTATAGAAATACTTAAAGAAAAAGGCGGTTCGGCAACGCCAAAGGAAATACGAGAGGGTATTGCCGAGAAGATGAAGCTTGATGATAAGTTTTTGACAGAGAGAACTGAAAAATCGAATATTTTGAGGTTTGAAAACCAAGTTTATTGGGCAAAGCAATATCTTGCATGGGAAAATTTGGTCGAAACATCAAAACATGGAATTTGGGCGTTGACAGACGAAGGCTGGAAAACATCTTTTGATTTTAACACTGCATTAGAATTACACAGAAAATGGGTTAAAATCCATAGCGAAATAAGGAAAAGTAAGAAGAAAGGTGAGCAGGCAGTAATTGAAGTAAGCGAAGAAGAAATTGAAGAAAAGAAAAATCTTTCATTGTTAGATATATTGAAGAGGACAACCCCGACAGGTTTTGAACATTTATGTGGTAGACTTCTCCGTGAATATGATTTTGTTGATATAGAAATTTCTCCTCGTTCTCGCGACGGCGGGATTGACGGCACAGCCACATTAAAGCTTAATTCTTTTGTTAATATGAGTGTATATTTCCAGTGCAAAAAATACGATGGTACGGTTCCCATAAGTCATATAAGAGAGTTCATAGGTGTATTGGCGACGGAGCAAAACGGTGTTGACAGAGGTTTATTTATAACTACGGGAACACTTCCTAAAACGGCTTATGAATTAGAGAAAAAGCAAACGAAGCTTGAATTAATTGATGGTGAAAAGCTAATTGAAATGTTTGAAAAAGCAGAACTTGGAGTAAAACCAAGAACAGTATATGACCCGGTTTTATCCTTTTTTAAGCAATACACCGAATAAGAATTTTTGAGGTGAAAAAATTGTCACAAAAAATAACAGTCGCGCAGGCTCTCGTAAAGTGCCTTGAAGCCGAGGGAATCAGCATGATTTTCGGCTACCCGGGTGCGGCAATCTGCCCCTTTTATGACAGCCTTGCGGACAGCAAAATAAAACATATTTTAGTGCGTCATGAAGCCAACGCAGGGCACGCGGCGAACGGTTTCGCGAGGCTTTCAGGCAAGCCTGCCGTCTGTGTTGCGACCTCCGGACCGGGCGCAACGAATCTCATAACCGCAATCGCGACAGCATACATGGACAGCATACCGCTTGTAGTGATTACGGGGCAGGTGAGCACAGAGCAAATCGGGCGCGATGTCTTTCAAGAAGCGGATATAACAGGAGCGGCACAGCCTTTTGTGAAGCACAGTTATCTCATAAAAAACGCAGAGCAAGTCCCCGAAATTGTGAAAAAAGCGTTTTATATTGCAGGAACAGGCAGACCCGGACCGGTTTTGCTTGATATTCCATACGATGTGCAGTTGTCATTAATAGATTTTGAGTATCCGGAGAACGTGGAAATAAGCAGCTATAAGCCTTGCTTTGAGGGAAATAAGTTGCAAGTTAAGCGTGCCGCAGAAGCGATAAAAGAAGCAAAAAAACCGCTTATTTGCGCAGGCGGCGGCTTGTTCACAGCGAACGCGCGTGAGCTCGCGCAAAGCATCGCGGAAACCGCGAATATCCCCGTAATATGCACAATGATGGGAATTAGTCTCATGCCGTCCGACCACCCGCTTTTCCTCGGAATGGTTGGTATGCACGGAAAAAGCGTGTCAAACCGCGCAATTTCCGAATGTGATTTGCTGATTCTTTTGGGCGCGCGAGTCGGCGACAGAGCTGCAACGGCTATAAAAGAGCGCGAGGATTTAAAAGTAATTCACATCGACATTGACCCCGCTGAAATCGGCAAAAATCTGCCTGTTAATGTTCCGGTTGTAGGCGACTTAAAAGCAGTATTAACACAGCTTTCCGAGGTGATTGAGCCTAAGCAAAACGAAAAGTGGAATGAATATTTATGTGGTTTGAAAAAGCAGGAGATTACGAACAACGGTTCGAGTGAAACAGGCGTGAACCCCGCCGCTTTTCTTAAAGACTTGAGCGAATTATTGCCGGAAAAGTGCGTTGTAAGTGCCGATGTAGGACAGAACCAAATTTGGACAGCAAACAACTTAAAACTTCGCGGCGGACGCTTCATAACATCAGGCGGAATGGGCACTATGGGCTATTCTGTTCCCGCGGCAATCGGTGCGAAATCGGCAGTTCCCGAAGCAGAAGTGATTGCAATTTGCGGTGACGGAAGCTTCCAAATGCAATCAATGGAGCTCGCGACAATGATTCAGCACGGGATTGCAGTAAAAATAATTATTATGGCGAATAATCGTCTTGGCATGGTGCGCGAAGTACAGGCGAATAATTACAACAATCGGCTGACCGCCGTCTTCCTTGACGGAAGCCCCGATTTCGTGAAATTAGCCGTTGCCTATGGAATAAAAGGCGAATACGTGAACAGTATTTCCGAAGCAAAAAGCGCGCTTGAAAATCTTTTAAAATCGGACAAGCCGTATGTTTTGCAAGTGAAGGTTGACGAAAACGAAAAATCAATTTTGTAGGTGAAAAAATGAAGCATACAATTTCAATTTTAGTTGAGAATAACGCGGGTGTTTTAGCGCGTATTTCGGGGCTCTTTGCGCGGCGCGGATACAATATTCACAGCCTCGCTGTCGGCGTGACAGACAACGACAAAATCTCGCGGATTACTATTGTCGCAGAGGGCTCGGACTACACGCTTGAGCAAATTGAAAAACAGTTAAACAAGCTCATAGATGTAATCAAAGTCCGCTCGCTGCCTGTTGAAAAGCTGCTTGCGCGGGAGCTTGTGCTCGTGAAGGTCTGCTGCAAGCCCGCTGAACGTTCGGAGCTTATCGACATTGCTGAAATCACAACTGCGAAAATTTCCGACGTTTCGACAGAAACAATGACGCTGGAGCTCTCGGGAAATCAATATAATATCGCTACCTTTGAAGAGCTTTTGAAGCCGTATAAAATTGTTGAAATCGTGAGAACCGGAACAGTAGCAATGCAAAAAGGCAGCGAGGGGCTGAGGATATGAGCGAAATAATCAGAAGTGATGTAAATGAAGACTGGGCGCACTCCGGCATAGTTGAAGCAGGGGATTTTATTTTCACAAGCTATTGTGTGGGTAATCACGGTCAGTCAATTGAAAATCAAATTAACGGAGCGTTTAACCACTTATGCGAAAGGTTAAAATTGGTCGGACTTACATTGGATTCGGTTGTGAAAATTGATGCAATGTTCAAAAATATTTGGGACATACCTGTTATGGAAAAGGTCATAAAAGAGCGTTTTAACGGCTTAAACGGAAAGTATCCTGCACGAAAATCAATACAAACTGAATTCGCACATGAAGAACTTTTGTTCCAGCTTGATGCAATTGCTTTTAAAGGTTAATTATTATTTTCTAAATAAAAGGAGAAATCAAAAATGGCAAAAATTTATTACGAAAAAGATTGTAATTTATCGCTTCTTGACGGCAAAACCGTTGCGATTATCGGCTACGGCAGTCAAGGTCACGCGCACGCGCTGAACCTCAAGGACAGCGGAGTTAAGGTCATCATCGGGCTTTACGACGGCAGTAAATCCTGGGCGAAAGCGGAAGCCGCAGGCTTTGAGGTAGCTGTTGCCGCCGAAGCCGCGAAAAAAGCAGATATAATCATGATTCTTATTAACGATGAGAAGCAGGCGGATTTATACAAAGAGAGCATTGAGCCGAACTTAACTGAGGGAAAAACTCTCGCGTTCGCGCACGGCTTCAACATACATTTCGAGCAGATTTCACCGCCCGAAAACGTAGACGTAATCATGGTTGCGCCGAAAGGCCCCGGGCATACTGTTCGCTACGAATATGAGGAGGGCAAGGGCGTGCCTTGTCTTGCGGCGATTCACCAAGACGCGAGTGGAAAGGCTTTAGACACGGCTTTAGCGTATGCGGCAGGTGTCGGCGGCGCGCGCGCGGGTGTGCTTCTGACATCGTTTAAACAGGAAACTGAAACCGACTTATTCGGCGAACAGGCAGTGCTTTGCGGCGGCGTTACTGCGCTGATGAAAGCGGGCTTTGAAACGCTTGTAGAAGCAGGCTATGACCCCGAAAATGCTTACTTTGAGTGCGTTCACGAAATGAAATTAATAGTCGATATGATTTACAGAGGCGGCTTAAACCTAATGCGCTACTCAGTTTCCGACACTGCCGAGTACGGCGATTACGAAGTCGGGAACAGAATTATCACCTCTGAAACTAAAAACGAAATGAAGAAGGTTTTAGCGGAAATTCAGGACGGAACCTTCGCGCGAAACTGGATAGCGGAGAACAAAAACGGCAGACCGAGCTTCAGCAAACGCAGACAAAGCGAGAGCGAGCATCAAGTCGAAAAAGTAGGCGCAGAGCTTCGGAAAATGTATACTTGGGATAAAAAGTAGGAGGCTGAGTTATGGGGAAGTGTATACTGTGCGAGAAAGAAACTAAAAATAATTACAGCTATTTTTCTGCGGACATTATTGACAGAGCATTTTATCTGCATGAGTATGATGATGTATATGTTCACGAAAAGTATTATACAAGCGTATCAGATACCGAAGAGATAACCTTTCAAAGGACGACATATTACACTAATCTGCAAAAGCATTTTGAATATTTGTGTTCAAATCACATAAGAAAAGCACTGTCAATTGTATTCTTGATTGCTGCGAGTATTATTTTCGGAATGTGTATATTATTTGCGGTGTTTAGCGTTGCTTTCACTACAGGCGAAAATACATTTCAAGATGTTATCGGTGGGTGGTTGATTCTCGGAATAATACTGTCTGCACCGTTTTTTATCAGTTTTCTGTTTCAACGCTACCATATCAAAAAAGACACACGATTTAAAGACGAGGGAAGTGCGCGGAGAATTTACACAAGCTTAAAAAGTATAGAAAATAAAGCTTATTTCACGCCTGACGAAAGATATAAATTAAAAGCATTGAAGAAAAAGGAAAAGTAGAAAATAATTTTTATGGAAAAATATCTTGAAATACTCGAAATAACCAAGCCGCATGGCTTGAAAGGTGAAATGCGCGCCAAATATTACTGCGACGACCCCGATGAAATCGAAGAATTCGATACGCTGTATCTCGGCGCGGACAAAAAGCCCGTGAAGCTCGTTTCATGTAGGCTTCAAAAAAACATGGTTGTAATTGAGCTTGAGGGCATCAGTACAATCGAAGAAGCGCAAAAGCTTGCCGGAACGCTGATTTACATTGATAGGGAAGATGTTGAGCTTGACGAGGACGTCTGGTTTATCCGCGACTTAATCGGGCTTGACGTTTTTGACGTTGACACAGGCTTGCACTACGGTACAGTTGAGGAAATATTGCAAAATGCGCCGACAGACGTGTATTGCATACGAAACACTGAGGGAAAGCAACTGCTTTTCCCGTCAATTCCCGAGGTTTTAATTGACGTGAATATAAGCGAGCGAAAAATATTAATCGGACCGTTAGAAGGGCTGTTCGACATATGAAAATAGATTTACTGACGCTTTTCCCCGAAATGTGCGAGAATTATCTCAGCGAAAGTATAATAGGACGTGCAAGAAAAGCAGGCTTTTTAGACATAAACTGCCATAATATCCGCGACTATACCGAGGACAAGCACCGCCGCGTTGATGACAAGGCTTACGGCGGCGGCACAGGCATGGTTATGAACGCGCAGCCGATTTATGACTGCGTAAAAAACGTGCAGGGAACTGCAAATGCGCGCCTAATCTATATGTCGCCGCAAGGAAAAACGCTGAATCAAGAATTAATAAAAGAAATAGCAAAAGAAGAACGCTTAATTCTTCTCTGTGGGCACTACGAGGGCGTTGACTGCCGCGTGCTTGAAGAGCTTGAATTCGAGGAAATTTCAATCGGCGATTACGTAGTGACAGGCGGCGAGCTTCCTGCGCTTGTGTTAATTGACGCAGTTGCGAGATTGCAAGACGGCGTACTGCCGAGCGAGGACGCCTACACCGAGGAGAGCCATTACGACGGACTGCTCGAGGAGCCGAAATACACCCGCCCCGAGGTTTGGCGCGGGCGCGCCGTCCCCGAAGTATTGATTTCGGGACACCACGCGAACATCGAAAAGTGGCGCGAGGAACAGCGAAAGAAAATAACCAAAGAGAAACGCCCCGATATGTTGACATAAGCATTAACTCGTGATACAATTAAATAAACATAATTTTTGGAGGAATATTTATAATGTCAGAATTTAACAAGCCCTTAGTCACACATATTTACACAGCAGACCCGTCTGCGCACGTTTTTGACGGTAAAATCTACATTTACGGTTCGCACGACCTCGAAAACGAGGGGCTTGACGACGGCAAGGGCGACCATTTCAAGATGATGGACTATCACGTACTCTCGCTTGACGATATAGGCGCACCCTGCGTTGACCACGGCGAAGCACTCCACGTTAAAGACGTTCCGTGGGCAAGCGGGCGTATGTGGGCTCCTGACGCGGCTTTCAAGAACGGCAAGTATTATTTTTACTTTCCTGCGCAGGATAAAAACGGCATTTTCCGCATAGGCGCGGCAGTAGGCGATAAGCCGATGGGTCCTTTCAAAGCCGAGCCGAATTATATAGAGGGCAGCTACAGCATTGACCCTGCTGTTCTCACCGACGACGACAACAAAACCTATATGTACTGCGGCGGGCTTTGGGGCGGACAGCTTGAAAAGTGGCGCACGGGCGAGTTTATCCGCGGCGACGAAACGAAAACCGCAGGCTACGACGGGCCGCAGGGCGACGAACCCGCAATGTGTCCCTGGGTTGCAGAGCTAAACGACGATATGGTGAGCTTCAAAACCAAACCGCAGGAAGTAAAAATCCTTGACGAGAACGGCGAGTTTTTGAAAGCAAGCGACACCGACAGACGCTTCTTTGAAGCTCCCTGCGTACATAAATTCGGCGGGAAATATTATCTCTCGTATTCGACAGGTGACACGCACTTTATTCAATACGCCGAGAGCGATAATCCGCTCGGGCCCTTCACCTACAAGGGCAAGGTTTTAGAGCCTGTTATTGGCTGGACGAACCATCATTATATAACAGAATACAAGGGTAAATGGTATCTTTTCTACCACGACAGCTCAATGTCTGATGGCGTTACGCACCTGCGCTGCATTAAATACACCGAGTTGAATATTGCTCCCGACGGCACGATTACGACGGTTAATGCTTACGAGGGATAATTGATGAAAAAAGCATTTTTGTGTTTAGTTTTTGCATTTATTATTTTTATAGGTTCGGCTTGCGGCGGGGAAATACCCGCCGCTGTTGAAATTGATGAACCCAATGTAGGGGACACTGTCCTCAGCGTCCCGCAAGATGAACACGAAACCACCCCGCCCTTTGAGCACTCCTCCACGGAGGTGAATGAACCTCCGCTCTTCCGTATTGACTTCGCTTATAATTTCACTGAAGAAGACCTGCAAGGCAGAATTCCTATTTATTTTGACGGCGGCGACGAACGAATGGAACGGGTGATATTTCTTGGCAATGCCGATATTTTCGACTTAAAGGTTTACAGCTTCGGCGGCTTTGATGTTATTGACGATGAAGTTGTTTTTTATCAAGGCAATTTTTTATTTGGTGTGGATTACGCTTTAAAAACAGACTATTATATTGATTTCCTGCCTCCGATTCCGCCGAACCTTGATTTCGCGATTGTGACTTTCAAGGTACTTAGTACCGGAAAGCAAACATATATCCTCGGTTACAGTGTTTATGACGACTCACTTGCATATCGTGAAGCGAAAATCGTTGAAGAGATAGATGATAGATGGAACAGTCAGGAAATATTACTCGCAAACGGGCACACATTAGTTCCGGGCGGTGGAGGATTAAAATTTCTGCGCGATGATGGTTCCAGCGGTGTTGTGGCAAATGACTATGCCGTTTCACCTAACAGAGAGAGGGTTGCGTACATATATGCAAGAGGGGAAGTAGAAATATATCCGGATTGGGTTCAAGACGAGACGCGATACGGTCGCCAAAGATGGTTAGATTTCGAGGGTATTAATATTTATCGTCAACACGAGAATAAACGCGTATTTTGGCTTGATGACGAAATTGTACTTGTGATAATAGGTATGAGAGACGGTTCGCAGGGTGGTGCGCTGTATTATTATGACCTTTCTGATGAATCGAACGGAATGATTGTAGAATATCCCGAGTTTATGAAAATAAGGATTAATGATGATAATTTAGTGCTTACAGTGGGTCATTTTTATAGTAACACAATTGATACGAATTTAGTTTTCAATAATTATTTGTATTATTTTGAAAGAATTCCGCTTGAAATGATTTATGATTTAATTGAAAAAGGCGAGGTTTTAAATCTCTATACGCCTTTTTCAGATTAATTCCTAAAACCCCTCCGCGTTTAATATACTATAAGGTATACTTAAACACGGAGGGCTTTTTTATGTCACGACATTATTTTGCAGGCGCGAATACGCCGTCGGGCTTTTTCAGTTTCTACGATAATATTCTGCCGCTCGGCGATACAAAAAGAAAAATCTACATAAAAGGCGGCTCGGGAACAGGGAAGAGCACGCTCATGAAGAAAACCGCGGGTATTTTTGAGAAGCGCGGGTTCACCGCCGAGTATTTCCACTGCTCAAACGACGCGAACAGCATTGACGGAATAAACATTCTCGGCGCGGGAATCGCAGTCGTAGACGGAACCTCCCCGCACCCAGCCGACCCTCAGCTTCCCGCCGCGTGTGACGAAATTTTCAACGCCTCGGAATTTCTTGACAAAGCTTACATAAAAGAAAACAAAAACAGCCTCATTGAATTGCTTGCCGAGAAAAAGGCTCTTTACAAACGGGCTTACGGCTATCTTAGCTCTGCGAATCAGATTTACCGTCTGAACGAAGCGGTTTACGAGAACGCGTTGAACTTCGCCGCGCTTAACGTGCGGATTCTTGAAATATTGCGGATTTTCGGCGAAGCGAAAGCAGGGCAGGGCGCAAGCGACAGAAAGCTTTTCGCGACGGCGATTACGCCAAGAGGCGTGAAAAGTCTTGTAAATTCCGCGCTGAAAGCAGAAAAGACTTATATTCTGAACGGCATAGGCGCAATGGGCATAACAGAAATGCTCGATACAGCGCAAAGGAACGCAAGCCTGCATGGCTTTGACACAGTGAGCTTTAAAAGCCCGCTTTCCCCTACGAATACCGAGCATTTATATATCCCAGAGCTTGACACTGCCTTTATAACCTCAAACCGTTATCACGAGGTTGAAGCAGAAGCCGAGAAAATTAATTTCGATGAATTCTTGAGCACAGCGATTAATAAATACGAAAATGAAATCAATTACAACAACGGTATTTTCGATGAGCTCTTGCAAAAGGCAATCAAAACAATGTCGCAGTCGAACGACGCACATACTAAAATCGAGGAAATATACAGCGAGGGAATGGATTTTAAGCGTATGCACAGAGCGTTTGACAAGATTTTGGAAGAATTATTAGAGTAGCTGTTGCTTTTTCTGCAAAAATATGTTATACTGAATAAAATTAAAATTTAGGAGGGACTTCCCATGAAAAAACGGATTATTTCTTCAGTTCTGGCATTAACTTTTATTTTCTCGCTTACAATCACTGCTTCGGCGTCAACCTTTCCCTACGAACTTAAAGGGCCTTTCGCGAACGACGAGTGGAATTACTGGAGAGAAACACCCGAGGGCGATATTCCTGCCGGTACAGTTAAAAATGCTGAAAGAGTCGTGGTTGAATACACTGGAACGCTCACTGACGGCTTCAGATTTTCATACTGGGCTATGAACTGGACAGAATATAACCCCGACAATGCGCGAATCACCGACAAAGACGGGATAATTATTTTCGATATACGCGGGCTTTCAGAGCCGCACATCGCTTTTGCCGCTTGGGGCGCGGGTAACGCCGCAAAAATCACAAAGGTTTACCTTGACACATGGGTGACCTCTGCTCCTGCGCCTGAAGCAGAAGCAGAAGAGCCGGAAGAAGCTGCAGCTGAAGATTTTACAACCGCTGATGCGTTAACTATTCTCAGAGCGGCAGCGGGAATGATTGAGCTTACAGCCGAGCAAACAGAAAAGTATGACTTAAACGGCGACGGCGAAATCACGACAGCAGACGCGATTTTAGTTTTAAGACTCGTAGCAGGCGTTTCCTAAAGCCTAAAGATAATATAAATGAAATTTGCAAAAAAAATTATTCGGATTATAATCCTGCTCATAACCTCGGTGTGCGGTGTTTTTCTCGGCGTTATCGCGCCGCTTTTCATCATGAACAGCGAATTGGGAATCGCCTCACACCACGCGCTCCGCGTGTGGCTCATTGCGGCGGCAGTCGGGTATTTTGCACCATGCTTTTTAATAATGCTTGATAAAGCGAAGCTCGCCGCTGCCTGCGCGATTGCGGGGACGGCTCTGACGCTTTATATCCATGCGGTTTTTTCGGAGCACGCGTATTCATTTACGTATATGCCGCAGATTTTCATGACTATTCTTGCGGTTATCTACGTTTTTGTAATTAATCCGCATTATATCACAGGCAGAATCGAAAATCGCCGCGAAAAGCTCAACGCACCCGCGCCGTCTATACTTGAAAAGCGAAAGGACTGAAAATTATGGGAATCATGAGCGGAGACCTGCAATTTCATATCAAGACGAATAGTGAACAAATCGGCGGTTATGTTATTCTTCCGGGTGACCCCGGGCGCGTACCGAAAATAGCGGCGAAGTTAGACAACGCGGAGCAAGTCGCTTATAATCGTGAATACAACGTCTTTACAGGTTACTTAGACGGCGTAAAGGTTAGCGTCTGCTCAACAGGTATCGGCGGGCCTTCTGCGGCAATTGCGGTGGAAGAGCTTATTAAGTGCGGCGCACATACCTTTATAAGAGTAGGTACAAGCGGTGGTATGGACATGAAGGTCATGGGCGGCGATTTAGTGGTTGCGCAGGCGGCTATTCGTGGAGACGGGACAAGCCGCGAGTATTTAACGCCCGATTATCCCGCAGTTGCTGACTTTGAGGTCACGAAGGCACTTGCGGAGGAAGCCGCTGTTCTCTCGGAAGACGAGGACGGCAAGCGGTTTCACGTGGGCGTTGTGCAGAGTAAGGACAGCTTCTACGGAGAGGTCGCGCCCGAAACAATGCCTGTCGGTGATTGGCTCGAAAAACGCTGGGAAAGCTACATTAAATCCGGCTGTCTGACCTCGGAAATGGAAGCAGCGACTGTTTTTTCTGTCGCGCTGACCCGCAGAGTCCGTGCGGGTGGGGTTATGCTCGCGATTTGGAACGTCGAGCGTACTAAAGCGGGGCTTCCCGATACTGTCACAAAAGACACAGAGCGCGCAATCATGTGCGCAATCGGCGCAGTAAGAAGATTGATTAAGGCGGATAAGAAATAACATCAATAGTTATTAAAGAGGATGTATTTATGCTATCAGTAAAAATTAAAATCACAAGGAAGAAGGAAAACTGGAGACTTGAACGGCACAATGATTACTTCATTATACTTAACCAAAACTTAAATGAATTCAATGAATATATCGGCGCAAAGAATTTGAAAGCCAATATGAAGACAAAGCTTAGCTTAGTGAGTTTTTTTCCGTGGAATAAAAATAATACTTTTATCCCCGCTTATAAACTTGACTTTGATGACGCCGGCTTTCCTTTGAAGCTTCAAGGACTGAACAAGAAAGTAATACCCATAAAAAACGATGAAACTATAGAAATAACAGAAAATGCAGAATCTTTCATAGTTGTTGCTTTGTCTGTCGGAGGTTATGGGGTTTTTACAAGTGACGAAATCCCCATAAATGATGATAAGCATTACATTATTGAAAATGTATACGGTGCGGAAACCGTAAAGGCTTTAAAAATTCTGTGCAGTTGACGCCGATACTTATAAAATATTTATGCATGAAGGGAAAATAAAGTGAAATTCGACTACGTACTTTTAGACTTAGACGGCACGCTCACGAACCCCGTCGAAGGCATAACAAACTCAATTAACTACGCAATGGAAAAGATGGGCAAGCCGCTCGTCCCCGATTCGCTGATACCTAAGTTCATCGGACCTCCGCTGAGGACAGGCTTCATGCAGAACGTCGGCTTCACCGAAACGGAAGCCGAGCGCGCTTTAGAACTTTACCGTGAAAGATATATGCCGAAAGGTTTATATGAAAATGAATTAATCGCGGGAGCGGAGGAGCTTCTCGAACGGCTTTCGGCGGCAGGTAAAATAATTGCAATGGCGACTTCAAAGCCCGAAGAAATGGCCGTGAAGCTTATGGAGCATTTTGGCTTGCTGAAGCATTTTAAGTTTATTTCGGCGGCTTCAATGGATTCGGGCGGGCGGCACGAAAAGAATGAAATAATTCAGCACGCGCTCGATACTCTCGGTATCAGCGGTGACGCACTTTCACGCGCAGTCATGGTCGGCGACAGGTTTTATGACATCGTGGGCGCGAAGGACACAGGCGTCGCGTCAATCGCTGTGCTCTCCGGCTTCGGAAGCCGCGAAGAATTTGAGGAATACGGCGCGGATTACATAGCCGAAAACCTTCTGCAAGCCTGCGATATTATTTTAAACGCATAAATCTGTTGATTCTGCTTAAAATAAATACAACGCCGCGAAGCGGCGAATTGTCAGCGGCGACACGCCGCCAAGGAGAATTAAAATGGCAGAATATGTAAATAAGGCAATCGCCTGCACAATCTATAACTGTGCAAATCACTGCAGTGACGAAGAATACTGCGCGCTGAAGAAAATCCAAGTCGGAACTCACGAAAATCACCCCAGCCAAAACGAGTGCACCGACTGCCAATCCTTCAAGGAACGCCGCTAAATAAAAAGCTGAAAATCATTTAAAAATGTCGAAAAAGCCGTCGGTTTATACCGGCGGCTTGATAAGTGTAACTATTCCATAAAAACAGTTGTGCAAAATCTATACCTTTAGCATATTTATTTCATAATAAATGTAAAATATTCGATAAAACTATTGCAATTTAAAAAAGCATAGTGTATAATGTAATTATTAATGATTTGTTGAAAAGGGAGTGTATATGGTGGGCGGCATTTATAAATCCAAAGTCAAATACACATTAGTTCTTGGAATTGTTGCGATTGCAGTTGTTTTCGCCTGCATTTTTTATATAAACAACGTCAGAAGCGCTATCGAAGCTGACAATCTTGTCTATTTTGACGAAATTGCTTTCGAGGCGGCAAATTCTATTTCCATGAAGCTCAACGAGCTTTTCACCTCGGTAAAAAATTATACATATCGTTTCGCGGGATTTGACGCTATTTCCGAAGAGGAGCAGATGAGAATCCTTGTTCAAACAGCAAACGCAAGCGCGTTCAGCGACTTGCGATACATAAACCTTGAGGGGGGCGCGCTTTCCGCCTATCACGGTCACGCATTTTTAAACAGGCGCGATTACTTCCAGTATGCAATCCAAGAGGGAAAAGCGAACATTTCGAGCATAATTGTTGACGAATACACCAACACAAGAGTAAATATATTTGCTGTTCCGGTTTACACGGGCGGGGAGCTCACGGGCGTTCTGACGGGCGTTTATGACACCGAAGCCTTAATTGAAGCAATCTATTCTGAAACTCTCGGCGGAATCGCGTCGAGCTACATAATGAACCTTGAAGGCGCAATTGTTTTAAGACCAAACGTTGATATTCTCGGCTTTGACCCTGGTATTTCGTTTTTCGATGATATAACCCCGACTACAGACACAGCCTCCGCTATCCTCAGAAATATTGCCGTTGAAGGCTCGCAGGGCGTTTTCAACTTCGATTTTGATGAAGAGCATTATGCGGCTTCGTATAAGTCCGTGGGCTTCAACGAATGGGTCATTATTACCGTGATTTGCTCAAGCGATATCCTCGCCTTCTCTGACAATGTTTTAACAATGTCAACGACGTTTACGATGGTATTTATGCTGATTGTTTTGGGCGGGTGGCTCTTCGGCGGCTTTAAATACTGGATTTCCAAGAACAGGTTCTTTGATGCTGTTTCCGAACGGGACAGTCTTAAATATGTTGATACGCTCACAGGAGGACCTTCGTTCGAGAAATTCCTTGCCGATGTTAGAAACGCGTTTGATAATTCTGCAGACGATGAAGCAAGCACGTATGCGATGATTTCAGTGGATATTAACAAATTCCGCACAGTTAATGACCACCTCGGTTATGAAGAAGGCGGCAGAATACTCATTAAGCTCGCGGCTTTGATTCAAGCAGGGCTAAATGAAGATGAGTTTTACTCTCGCAGAAGTGCCGACTCGTTCTGCATTTTAATTAAGTACACAAGCGATGTTGACATTTTTGGACGCATTGAAACATTTATAAACGATACATATTATCAAATCGAGGAATATAAACTGATTCTGTCGTTCGGCGTTTATAAAATTGACGACATGACTATGGATATTCGCTCAATCATTGACCGCGCCGACCTCGCCCGCAAAACTATTAAAGGCGGCAACGAAAGCTCCTCTGCCTTCTTCGACGAGAATATGCTTGTTAAAATCCGCGAAGAAAAGCGCATAGAAAACATCATGGAATACGCCCTTGAAAGCAATGAATTCAAGGTTTATCTCCAGCCTAAATACAACTTAACCGACCACTCGCAGATAATAGGCGCGGAGGCTCTCGTAAGATGGTTCAGAGACGGCAAGATGATACCGCCGGGCGGATTTATTCCGATTTTTGAGCGGAACGGCTTCATCACAAAAATAGACAAGTTCGTTTTTGAAGAAGTCTGCAAGCAGCAGAAGCTGTGGATGAACCGCAACTACGAAATGAAAACGATTTCTGTAAATATGTCACGTATGAACCTGCAGGAACCGGACTTTGTGCGCGAATTATATGAAATTTGCAACAAATACAATGTCCCGACTAAGTACTTTGAAATTGAAATTACAGAGAGCGTTGCTTTTGAAAACTTAGATATTCTCACCCGCGTGTTCAACGAGCTCAAAAACTACGGCTTCCATATTTCAATCGACGACTTCGGCACGGGCTACTCGTCTCTCAATATGCTCAAAAACCTGCCCGTTGACGTACTTAAAATCGACCGCTCGTTCCTCTCAGACACTCATAACGAGCGCGCAAATAACATTATTCATCACGTGATTAATCTTGCGATGTCGCTTCAAATGAAGACAATCTGCGAGGGAATCGAAACCATAGAGCAGGTTAATCTGCTCAGCGACTTAAAGTGCGATATGGCGCAGGGCTTCTACTTCGCGAGACCGATGCCGATTGAGGAATACGAAAAACAACTCTACAGCGACGCGTTGGCTGTAAACTGACAAATGACCGCAGGGAACGCATTAATGCGTTCCCTACTATATTTAGGAGACATAAAAATATGGATTTTGAGTTTAAGGAACGTACTATTCTTACCGAAATAATTGAAAACACAGCGCAGTCGCTTTTCAACACGATGAAATATATTTATGTGATTTCGGAGAGCGATTTTTATAACATTAATTGCAAGGATATTTTCAAGGTCGCGCTGTCCGACGTCACGAATCCCGACATTCTTGACAACCTCGGAATTTTAATTAACGACTCGAAAATCGGTGAAATGGCGTCCGACGAGTTCAAGCGCGTGAAGTCTATGATTCATTATATGTTCATACTGCGGCTTCCTTTTCTGCGGCGTTCTATGGAATTCTGCCCGCTGAAGGAAACGCACATCAAAGACCTCTACGCGCTCGCGGTTAAGCGCGGAGCGGAGAACTACGGCGAAATCATTGAAGAAGATTTGAAAACAATGCTCAAAATTGCACGAAACCGTCAGCCCGAGCCTGCTTTCGACGGCGAGTGGTTCAGACGCTGGATTTACACGAGAGGGAAGGAGCTTTCCATCATCAACAACAGGAATATGTTCCTGCTCGGCTGTATGGACGCGATGTTCCCGCTTTATTACTCGGCACTGACGGAGAAGCTGACTACGCTGCTTTTGAAGTGGCAAGAATAGAATAAAAATAGATTTGCACTATACTATAAAGAAAAAGGAAAGAAGAAAAACTATGATTATTGTTAATATTGAAGACGAAAACGGTTTAAAAGCATTTCGTCACACTGCCGCGCATATCTTGGCGCAGGCGGTGAAAAGGCTTTACCCCGAAGCCAAGCTTGCAATAGGTCCCGCAATTGACGACGGCTTCTATTACGACTTCGACGTTGAAAAACCTTTCACACAAGAAGACCTGGAAAAAATCGAAGTCGAAATGAAAAAAATCGTCAAAGAAAATCTCAAATTAGAGCATTACACGCTTCCTTTTGACGAGGCTTTGACGCTGTTTAAGGACGAGCCTTATAAAATCGAACTGATAAACGAGCTTGTAGGGGGCGACGTCCTCGACGCCCCGCTTACGTTTTTTAAACAAGGCGAATTCACTGACCTCTGCGCGGGCCCGCACATTAATTACACAAGCAAAGTAAAGGCGTTCAAGCTGTTGAGTTCTACGGGTGCGTATTGGCGCGGGAGCGAGAAAAATAAAATGCTGTGCAGAATTTACGGAACGGCGTTCCCGAAAGCGGCGCAGTTAGAGGAGCACTTAACGGCTATGGAAGAAGCGCGTAAGCGCGACCACAACAAGCTTGGGCGCGAGTTAGAGCTGTTTACAACCTCCGAGCATATCGGGCAAGGGCTTCCTGTCCTTATGCCAAAAGGTGCAAGAATATTGCAAATTCTGCAACGCTTTGTTGAAGATGAAGAGCAGGCGAGAGGCTACGTCCTCACGAAGACGCCATCCTTCGCGAAGTCGGATTTATACAAGATTTCAGGACACTGGCAACACTATAAAGATGGAATGTTCGTCATGGGCGACGAGGAGAAAGACAAAGAAGTCTTCGCGCTTCGCCCTATGACCTGTCCGTTTCAGTTTCAATCGTATCTGAACCGCGCACGCTCCTACCGCGATTTGCCGATTCGCTACAACGAAACAGCAACGCTGTTCCGCAACGAATCAAGCGGCGAAATGCACGGGCTTATTCGGCTTCGTCAGTTCACGCTTTCAGAGGGGCATATCGTTTGCACTCCCGAGCAGGTCGAGAAGGAATTCTTAGACGCGCTTGATTTAGCGCGCTTCATGTTGCAAACGCTCAGCTTAGAGGAAGACACGAGCTTCCGCTTCTCGAAGTGGGACAGCAACAACCGCGAAAAATACATCGGTGACCCCGAAATGTGGGAAAAGACGCAGGACTTTATGCGGGAGATTCTCGACAAAACAGGCATAAAATATTACGAAGCTGACGGCGAAGCGGCGTTCTACGGCCCCAAGCTTGATATTCAGATTAAAAACGTCTTCGGCAAGGAAGACACGCTGATTACTATTCAAATTGACTTTCAGCTTGCTGAGCGTTTCGGCATGGTTTACGTTGACAGCGACGGCGAAAAGAAATTCCCGATTATAATACATCGTTCATCTATCGGCTGCTATGAACGGACGTTAGCTCTGTTAATAGAGAAATACGCAGGTGCGTTCCCGCTTTGGCTTGCTCCGGAGCAGGTGCGGATTCTTCCGATTGCCGACCGCCACAACGAGTTTTGTGAAAGTTTGGTGAAAACGCTAAAGAAAAATGCAATTCGTGCCGATATAGATAGTAGAAGTGAAAAAGTAGGCTTTAAAATCAGAGAAGCGCAGCTGCAGAAAATCCCTTATATGCTTGTTATCGGCGACAACGAGGTTGAAACCGGGCAGATTTCGGTTCGCTCACGCAAAGAAGCTGATTTGGGTGCAATGTCTATAGACGCGCTTTGCGAGAAGCTGAGGCTTGAAATAACCGACAAAATTATTTAGGAGGAAATTATTATGGACGCAGGGTTTAATTCGGCGATTCTTAGTTTAGGTTCGATGGCGTCGATTAACAACGGCGACGGCTTAATGTCGATAAAAATGCTCAAGAAGGTCATGGATGCCAACACAATGGCGGCGGCTTCAGTGATTAATTCTATGGCGGATATGCTTCCTCCTCCCGCAGGCGTGACCGAAATCGGCGGACTTATGGACATAAGAGCGTAAATTTTAAAAAACAAAAACCGTCTTTTCAAAAGGCGGTTTTCTTGTTGACAAAAGATTTTTTTTATGTTATACTTGTCTTTGTGATTTGGAGAAGTATCGAAGTGGTCATAACGAGCTCGACTCGAAATCGAGTTGCCGGTGAAACGGCACGTGGGTTCGAATCCCACCTTCTCCGTAAAAGCCCTGTAAATGCAAGTTTACAGGGCTTTGGTGTTTTTTGTACTGATTCTGTTCACGGCTTTAATAAACATCATGACATCATGCCTGTTTGTGAACGCCGACGGCGCGAACCGCACTGCGCCGACCTCCTGCGTACCCATTTTCTTATGCGCCATGTACGCACATTGAAACCCGCCGCGCAGATAAAAGCCTTGCTTTGACAGCAGAGCCGCAGCCTCTGTAGAATCCATGCTCCCTATATTAAAAGGTACAAGCGGAACGCGGTTATGCTCATATGTATCTGTGTAGACCTTAACTTTTTTGTTGTTCAGCTTCATCTCGTTGTAAAAAAGCTCGCAGAGACTATGCTCGTGCCTGTAGATTCGGTCAATTGTTTTTTCGTTTACGAAGTCGATTCCCGCGCCGAGCGCAATCGCGCCGCAGGTGTTGATAGTTCCGCTTTCAAAGCGGTCAGGAAGGACTTCGGGCTGTTCGATTTCCTTGCTGAAGCTACCTGTTCCGCCCTCGATAATTGTACGCAGACGGAACTTGCCGTCGGTAATCATCAGACCTGTGCCCATGGGGCCGTAAAGCCCCTTATGCCCCGCCGTACAAATAATATTTATTCCGTCCGAAAGCTTCATCGGAATCACACCTGCACCCTGCGCCGCGTCAATAATGAAGCAGATTTTGTGCTTTTTGCACACCTCTGCGAGTCTTTTCAGCGGCAGAATCTTCCCTGTCACGTTACTTGCAGAAGTACAGACAATTGCCTTTGTGCGGGCGTTAATCAGCTTTTCAAAATTGCGCACTGTCTCGTCCTCGTTATTTGTTGTCCGCGCGATTGAATAGGAATTACCGTTCTCCTTTGCGGCGGCGTGAACAGGGCGAATCACCGCGTTATGCTCTATGTCCGAGGTTATAAGGTGCGCGCCGGGGCTGATTATACCTTTGATTGCAAGGTTGAGCGCGTGTGTGCAGTTCAGTGTAAAGATTACATTTTCAGGCTCCGCACCGAAGAACTCGGCGCATTTAAGCCGCGAAGTGAAAACAGCTTGCGCCGTTTCCATTGAAAGCTTGTGTCCGGCTCTGCCGGGATTACCGCCGTAATTAACCATTGCGCGCGACATTGATGCGATAACGGGTATGGGCTTGGGGTATGTAGTCGCGGCGTTGTCAAGATAAACCATTTTAGAAATTTCTCCTATCTAATTTCAACACATTCTATGTTTACTAAACTTAACTGCCTGCAAACCTTGTCAGGGTCTTCTTTTACCCGCACGCCGTAACCGCAGCCGCCGCCGGGGAGCGTCAGCTTTTCAACTATTGCGTTTATTTTGAACTTTTCGAGGTGATACCTCGCTTTTCCGGCTTCCGTCATTGATTTTAAGACAATCAAAGCCACCTAATCACCTTCTTTCATTCCTTGAAGCTATTGTATGCCTGCGGGAATGTTTTTGTGTAGGGTAATAATTTGACTTTCGTGCTTTTCGTGTGTTATAATAGTATCATGAAAATTTCGGAGGTACATATGAAAAATAAATTTTTAGCTTTAGTACTTATTTTATCGCTCGTGCTAAGCTTCACCGCCTGCGGAAGCGAGCCCGAAGCCGAAGAGGTCTTCGACCCGCGCCCGACAGCGGACGATTTCCAAGTCGTTGAAATCGAACAGCCGGACGTAGGGGACGCTGTCCTCAGCGTCCCGTCTGACGAGCACAGCTTCACATGGCTTGTAGAGCCTGCGCTTGAGTATGACTGGCTTTATTACTGCGGCGGGCATGATGTATTTAACACAGGTGACGGAAAGGGCGTAGATGAAAAAACGGGATTGCCGACGGCTGAATACTGCGGAACTCACAGCGGCGGCAGATTGAAGTGGCTGTATGACGAAAAGTTAGATATTATAACTAAATTCTTTGATTTAGGCGGCTCTGAGGGTTGGCTGCCTATGAATGAATTTGAAGTTCATTTTCCTGATGAAGCAGATACAATAAAGGTTATTATCCGTGTTGATTCAACAAAGCTTCCTGACTCGGCAGGTAATATTTATCGTCACGAAGGAGCATTTCACGGAGTTGCGGCGGCAGTCGGGAATAATTTTGTCACCGATTTCATTTACACTGACGGAGGGTGGGGCAGAGCTGTTTACGGCGCAGTAGCACTTGTTGACTCTGAAAATATGCACGGAATTATAAACAAAAGCGGAGATATAATCGTACCGTTTGAATTTGAAGAATTATTGTTAATCAGCAAAAACACAGCCTTCGCGAGAGTCGGCGATTATTGGGGGATTATCGGCTTCGGTGAAACCGAAACCGCCAAGCCTTACATAAACACCGCGCTATTTGATGAACTGTTTCCGTTTACTGAGAACACATACGGATATATGCAGGTTCCTGCTGATGAAATATTCGTTGGGATTGAACTGCCTGCAACGGTCGCTGATATTGTTAAAAATTATCAGCTTGTTGATACTTCGACGCAGTGGTGGGATTCTACCGGTACATTCATTTCGACGTTTGCTTGTCATGACGGATTCGGTGTATTTGATGATTACGACAGGCGCATTTCTATTTACACGCTCAATACATCGGTTGAAATTGATGTTAATAACTGTTTCTTAACTTACATGGGCTGCCGTGACGAAATCACAGAGTCTCCGCAAGCCGATGACCCCGGCTGTGACTGTGAGTGGATTGACCTTGCGCCGCTGATGATTTTTGACGAGGATTCAACCGTCTCGATTACTGCATACGAGAAACAATTCGTGAATAAGTTGATGAGTGCAGCTGACCGAGCAGAAACTGTTGAGGAATTAATCGAAAGCATAATGGGTTACGAAAACGTAGACAGCATCAGAGTTTTTAGAACCGCTGACGATTTAAACCGTGGTGGCGCGGCGATTTTTGAAGGCGCATGGCAAAAGGGAATGTGTTATGAAATAGTTTATGATGATGGTGAATCATGGTTGCAGAGTATGTGGAGATTTTAAATATTTATTTTCGCCCTCTTGACATTTGCGCGGAAATATTATACAATTATAATATTACATTAAAATAACGAGAGGTTCGTTTGAAAAAATCGAAGATTTTTTCAAACCCGTCGGTTTACACCTCAAAAATCTATTCGGTGTAAACCTCCTCTTGTGAGGAAGGAATTTTTTAATCATGAGTGAATTCTTCAGCTCCATACCGAAAATCCAGTACGAAGGCAAAGCCTCAAAAAACCCGTTCGCTTTTAAATTTTACAACCCCGATGAGGTTATCGCGGGCAAAACCATGCGTGAAACCATGAAATTCGCGCTCTCCTGGTGGCATACCATGTGCGGCGCGGGCGCAGATATGTTCGGCGCAGGCACAACAGATAAGAACTGGTCGGCGTCTTCTGACGAAGAGCGTTCAAGGAACAAGGTTCTTGCGGCTTTTGAAATAATGGATAAGCTCGGCATTGACTACTTCTGCTTCCACGACCGTGACGTTTCCCCCGACTATGCTACGCTCGCAGAGTCCAACGCGGCTTTAGACAAGGCTGTTGACGTGATTGTTGAAATGCAGGCGAAAACAGGCAAGAAGTGCCTTTGGGGAACCGCTAACTGCTTCTCGCACCCGCGTTACATGAGCGGAGCGGGGACAAGCCCGTCTGCGGACGTGTTCGCTTTTGCAGCGGCGCAGATTAAAAAAGCACTCGAGGTCACAGTAAAGCTCGGCGGTAACGGCTATGTTTTCTGGGGCGGACGTGAGGGCTACGAAACCTTACTTAACACCAACATGGGCTTAGAGCTTGACAATCTTGCGCGCCTTATGCGCCTTGCTGTCAACTACGGGCGTTCAATCGGCTTCACAGGCGACTTCTACGTCGAACCCAAGCCGAAGGAGCCCACCAAGCACCAGTACGACTTCGACAGCGCGACAGTAATCGGCTTCCTTCGCAAGTACGGGCTTGACAAAGATTTCAAGCTCAATATAGAAGCGAACCACGCGACACTCGCAATGCACACTTTCCAGCACGAGCTCCGCGTTGCACGCGACAACGGTATGTTCGGCTCAATCGACGCTAACCAAGGCGATACGCTTCTCGGCTGGGATACTGACCAGTTCCCGACTAATGTGTACGACACCACGCTTTGTATGTACGAAGTGCTCAAAGCGGGCGGCTTCACCAACGGAGGCTTAAACTTCGACTCAAAAGCACGCCGCGGCTCGTTTGAACCGGAAGACATTTTCTATTCCTATATTTCGGGCATGGACGCGTTTGCACTCGGACTGCGCATTGCCGACAAAATGATTCAAGATGGCAGAATTGACGACTTTGTGGCGAAGCGTTACGCAAGCTGGGGTGCAGGAATCGGCGCGGATATTATCGCAGGCAAGGCTGACCTCGCGGCACTTGAAAAGTACGCACTTGAAAAAGGTGAGGTTATCGGCTCTGTTACAAGCGCAAGACAGGAAATGCTTGAAGACATCATGAATAATATTATGTTTACGTTGTAATTTGTAAGTTTTAATTATGTACGGGCGGGCACTGCCCGCCTGTACGTTTATTTGAAAGGGAACAAAAATAAATTATGGCGAAGACGAAAAATGAAGCACCTGCAATAGAAACAGAGCGGCTTGTATTAAGGCGAAAAAAATATGATGATTTTCCCTATATGATGAAAATGTTTAATGACGATGAAGTAAGGAAATTTGTTGGGGGGCATCCGCCGCGTGATGAACCCTCTATTAAAGGAATGATTAGGCATAGAACTGAAACCGGATGGGCAGTAACACTAAAGGATACAGGCGAATACTTAGGAGAAGTTGAAATCACGGATATAATTGACGGCTATCTTGGCGATAT